>JACCDO010270481.1_pt1 | contig 13228 bp, 8 predicted proteins | sample 7446101 | NCBI WGS metagenome assembly JACCDO01 (sample SAMN15323440, study PRJNA562643) | freshwater metagenome | isolation source: river surface water | place: USA:Blue River Watershed | collected 2017-08-16
AAAGCGCCAGTCTGCTGCTCGGCATTGAGTATGCCCATGGCCGACTCGACCCAGATGCCCAGGCCCTGCTGGCCTGTCTGGCGCCGTGTCGCGGCGTGGTGTATCAGCCTGTCCTGGAACAGTACAGGGAGGCCCTGCGCCGACAACCGGCCCTGGCCGGGCTGCCCTACCCGCGCTGGCCGGAGGTTATTCAGGAAGCCCAAAACTGGGGTCTGCTCAGCAAACACGAAATGCCCGGCTACCTGCGCCTGCAACCCACCCTGCCCTGGTTCCTTCGCCAGCGCCTGAACGAGGTGGGCCATGCAGCAGCCATCCTCACGGCCTTCCGCCAGACCCTGGCGCAGTTCGGGCGCGAACTAGCCAGTCTGCTGAAGGCCAGGGAGCCCCAACAACGGCAGACCGGATTTGCCCTCACCCGCCTGGAATACGAAAACCTGCTCCATGCACTGGAACTGGCCCTGGCGGCAAGGGAATCCTTCATCGACATCTATAAGCCCTTGAGCTTCTACCTGGATGCCAACCACGACGAAGCACACGGCCTGGATCTGGGCCAACAGGTCATGGCCGCACTGGATGCATGGCCAGCGGAGATGCTTTCCGGACGACTCGGAACAGAGTTGGCCAGCGTGGTGGACGATGTCGCCAAGCGCTACCTGATGCTCAAGCGCTTCCCGGAAGCTCAGGCGACCTACGCCAAGGCACTAGAATGGTTCGAAGGCCTCACTGACCTGCCGCCTGAATTGCGTGCAGGCGGCAAAGCCGGGATCTACCACCAGCTTGGCATCGTCGCCCAGGAACAGCAGCAATGGCCCGTGGCCGAGGGCTATTACCGCAAGGCCCTGGCTATTCAGTTCGAATTCAACGACCGCTATACCCAGGCCCGCACCTACCACCAGCTCGGCAGCGTCGCCCAAGAACAGCGGCAATGGCCCGAGGCCGAGGGCTATTACCGCAAGGCCCTGGACCTCTTCATCGAGTTCAACGACCGCCACAGCCAGGCCAGCACCTACCACCAACTCGGCAGGGTCGCCGAGGAACAGCGGCAATGGCCTGAGGCCGAGAGGTATTACCGTAAGGCCCTGGACATCAATATCGAGTTCAACGACCGCTACAGCCAAGCCCGTATCTACTATCAGCTCGGTATCGTTGCCCAAGAGCAGCAACAGTGGTCCGAGAGCGAGGGTTATACCCGCAAGGCGTTGGATATCTTCATCGAGTTTGACGATCGCTATGGGCAAGCACGTGCCCAGGATCAACTAGGTACGTTAGCTTTTACGCAGCAGTTGTGGGCTAAAGCTGAGACGCTTTATCGTAAATCATTAGATATTTATGTCGACGTTGGCGACCAATACTCACAGGCTCGTATATCGCAGGCCGTGGGAAGCGTATTACAGAAACAACATCAATTTGCACAAGCAGTAAGTTATTACAAGATGGCCCTTAATTTTTATGCGGACTTAGGGCTTATGGAGCGAATGAAGGGGGTCAATAACGAATTGGCAATACTTGAGTCGCTTGCAGGACAACACTCAACCCAATCCGCAAATACCCGGGGCCTATTATGAATCAGCGCCCCTATAAATACGAGATTATGATGAAGATTCTTGAAATAATAGAGGACGACCCAGTGGACGACTCAAATGGAGAAGCAAGTAAAATCATAATTGAACATCTCAATGGCTTAGTTATTCAAAGCCAAACCAAGATTAACCGCATTGAAGGAGACAGCGTTATGGGAAATCAACAAAACTCAGGAACAAATAAGGTGTCGTTAAACAATACACACATCTCTGGTGACTTAGTGGCATCAACCGGCCCCAACAGCAACAGCTTTAATAAGACCAATGCGACGGACATCAACGAGCTAACGAGATTAGCAAACCAACTAACGGTAGCAGTTGAGAACATGGTATGCAATTTGCCGAGCAATACTGCTGACGAAATTAAAGATGACTTAGAAAAACTCCTTGAGCAGATTAATCGACAACACCCCAAGCGAAGATGGTGGACTGTTAGTATCGATGGCCTTTCAGAAGCAGCAAAAACAGTAGGCGAGGTTGGGACCCCTGTATTAGAAGTGCTCAAACAGATCGTACCGATATTGTCAGGGTTGTCTGAATAAAGTCGAACACTACCGACACTTGCATGTTGCTCATTGATCCACACGAGGAAAAACACTAATTAACAGCGCAACGATGATCGTTTTGAAGTGGCTAAAATTTATTGTTATTCGAGTATGAATATCAATAGTTTATGCCATATAAACATTTCAATTCAGTTATTTGAGCCCACTTAATATGAGCAACGATTCCATACCAAAACCATTAGGCGGACTAAGCGGCAGACTCGCCGAGCATTGGTTGGATTTGTTGTTCTCTCCCGTCTTGACCTTCTGGGTCCTGGGCGCCTGGCTGGCCCTGCCGCCAACGCGCTGGGCGGAACTGGATAAAGCCCTGGCCGCTGGCCCCAATCTGCGTCAAGCCCTGCTGATGGCGGTGGCCCTGCTGGGGGTGATGCTCTGCGCCGCCGTGGCCCGGCATCTGCGCTTTGCCACCCTGCGGCTGCTGGAAGGCTATTGGCCCAAGTTGCTGGACTACCCGCGCCGTTGGCTGAGCCAGGGCATGGCAAAGCGCCTGGAACGGCAGCAGACCGAATTCCAGAAACTCGCCGCCAAAGGCCTTGACGCGCTCGACCGCCAGCAACTGGCCGACTTCCTACGCCTGGACGCCGCTCTGATGCAGGCCCCGGCCGACCCGCGCCAGCTCATGCCCACCCGTCTGGGCAACCTGCTGCGCGCCGCCGAACTGGCCCCCCGTGACCGCTATGGTCTGGACGGCGTGATCTGCTGGCCGCGCCTGTGGCTGCTGCTGCCGGAAAACGTCCGCGCCGAACTCGCCCAGGCCCGTGAAACCCTGGACGCCGCCGCCGAACTGTGGCTCTGGGGCCTGTTGTTCCTGGCCTGGACGCCCTGGTCACCGTGGTCCGCCGCCCTGAGCCTTGCGCTTGCGCTCTACGCCTACCGCCGGGCACTACGCGCCGCCGAGGTCTACGCCGCCCTGATCCAGTCCGCCTACGACCTGCACCGCTTCGCCCTTTACCAAGCCCTGCACTGGCCACCGCCGAAAAACCCGGCGGAAGAACACGCCGCCGGCGAAGCGCTCACCGCCTACCTCTGGCGCGGCTCCGACAGCCCAACGCCAGCCTTCACGGGCCAGGAGGCCAAATCCAAGCCGGATCGTTTCCACATTAAAGGAATTCTTCCCCGAAATGGATGACTACCGCTTCGACTCCCTGGGCTGGTACCAATTTGAACGGCTAATCCAGGGACTGCTGCGAGCGACTTACTACGATGGCGAGGAAGCCCCTGCCCGTGATCGCATCCGTACAGAACCGTTCGACCTCCATCGCTTCTTCGCGGACTTGTAACGAGATGAACCAACCGGACATCCAGAACCTCGTGGACGACTGGCTCGACGCCTACGCCGCCATGTCCTCCCACACCCCCAATGTGCTGGAATTCACCGACCACGGTTTCAATTTCCTGTTCGATCTGACCCAGGTGAACGCGCCGGAAGTGGCGGATCGCTTGGTGGCGGCCTATGGTTTTTCCCACCCGCAGCCCAGACCACGGGATGCGGTGCGCATCCGGGGATTTCTCGGCGGCGGCCTGGACATCCCCGGCAAGGGCCGCTTCGACAAGGGCCATGCCCTGGCCCACGCCATGGGTGGCGGGCTGGATGCCAATCTGTTCCCCCAGCGTCCCGACCTGAACCGGGGCCGGTCCGAGGCCGGCAAGCGGTATCGGCGCATGGAGCGGTACGCTGCGGAGCACCCCGGCCGCTTCGTGTACACGCGGCTGATCTACACGGATGCGAGCTGGGTGCCGAGCGCGCTGGAATACGGCGTGGAGTGGGACGATGGCTCGCTGTGGGTCGAGACCTTCGACAACAGCTGAAATGCCGACGATGAGCACGGACCATATTTTCCAGCTCGGCGCGGGCATTGCCATCGTGCCACCCGTCGGCACCCACCACCGCCTGCTGCATCTGGCCAAGCGCGACAGTCGGACCTTGCAGCGCGAATGCGCCGAATACGGCTTTGCCCCATGAGTTCACCAACCGACCCAAAGCAGCGCCTGACTGATGCCATCGCCGCAGCCTATGCGCCTTATGGCGGCACGGTCGCGGGTGAGACGCTGCTCCTGCCCGACGGCGAGCGGCCCCTTCAGGCGCTGTTCCGCTATCTGGAACTGGTCGCCCGTTCCCGCGAATTCACCTATCTGCCGCCCCTGTTCGGCCCCGGCGAAGGTTTGCCTATGGCCGGGATGTACGTCGAATTGGCTGTCTCGAACAGCCGCGCCGCCCCCATGCCCGGCTTGTTGGGCGCCAGCCTCACCCTGGCGGCGGCGCAGGAACAGCGCCGCTTGCAACAATTAGCGCAGCGCCTGAATGCCGACGATGCACTGGGCAGTGGCCGCCAGCACAACATGGTGGTCCTGGGCGATCCTGGTGGCGGCAAGACCAGCCTGCTGAAACGGGCGACGGCGCGCATCGCATCCGGCTTGTGGCCCGCCTGGATCGTGCCGCTCTACATCCCACTACGGCGCTATTGGGAGAGTCGCCGTCGCTTCCCCAATACCGGGCTGACCCTGCTCCGCCATGCTGCGTTGCGCATTGTCGAGGTGGGCCAACAGCCTTTTCTTAGCGATTACGGCACCGCATCCACCCTGCACCCCAAGCTTGCTGCCCCGGAAATCTTGGCTGATGTGGATGCGATGGAATCCCTGCTCAGCCAGATCAGCGGCGTCAAGAAGCAGCATGTCCTGTTCCTCCTCGACGGTCTCGATGAAATTGCGTCCGACCCGGAGGCGGTAGAGGTGCTGGGCGATGAAATCCGTCATCTCGCCTATGGTTTTTCCTGGGTGGTGGCTTCACGCCGTGCTGGTTTCTTCGGTGGCTTGGAGGAAGACATCCGTTACGAGGTATTGAGCCTGGACAACGACGGCATCGAACAACTCGTGCGCAACTGGTTCCGCCATCAGGAACAGGCACCAGCCTCGGCGGGGGATCGGGTGCTCTCCCAGGTGGCGGGCAATCCGCGACTCTTGGCGATGGCGCGCAACCCATTCCTGCTCACCCTGCTGTGCCATTTGCAGGCGGCGGAAATCGGCGACTTGCCGCTTTACCGCAGCGCGGTCTATGAGCGCATCTTCAAGCTGGCGCGGGAACAGTTGCAGCACCGTGAGAAGGACAAGACCCGTTTCGGTCTGGCTGAACTCGAATTCCTTTCCGGCTTCTGCCGCCATCTTTACACCGACGCCCCACGCGCACCACGCCACCTGTTTGACCGCGACGACTGGGTGGCCTTCGCCGACAAAACCCCCGCCCCCGATCTGGAGCGGCACTTCCTCGCTTCCCGCCTGCTCGACCGCTGGGGTGAGGGCGACGATTACCACTTGGCCCACCTGACCCTGCACGAATACCTAGTGGCCCGCAATCTCGCCGACGCGCCAGTCGGTACCGCCATCGGACGCGCCTACAGTCCGCATTGGCGCATGGTGCTGCGCTTTCTTGCCGGTCTTTACCGGGAACGCAGTCGGGAGGAGGAACTCGGAGGTTTGATCCGTAGCCTCTTGGCGCCGGTGGATCTGAACGGCCTTCTGTACATCGAGGCGGCCCAGTTGCTGTTGGAAGCGGACATCGAAGACAGTACCGCCTTGCTGGGTTACGACCTGCGCGAAAACCTGTGGCAACTCTGGTGAGCACAGACGGATTACGTCGCCGAAGCCGCTGGCCGGGCGCTGGCATCGCTTGCGCCCGCGCTCGCCTTGGCCCGAATTCGCGCCTTGCTGGATGCGCAACAAGGGCGAATCAACCTCATGGCCGCCCCGAGCAATCCGGGACGCTTGGCCTTGGCCGGGGTTGATCTGCTGGCGGACATTCCCCTGGACGCCGCCGGGGACTTGCTGGTCTCCCTGCTGTGCGACGACGCCCGTCCCGAATTGGCCGATGCGGCCGTCCATGCCTTGGTGCGACGCAACTGGCCGACGGTGCGACGGGCCGTACTGGCGTGCGCCGCAACGGCGAGCAGTGAAACCTTCAAGCGCATCTGCCACATCGCCAGCTTTTCCCGGCATGCAGACTTCGCGCCTTGGCTGCTGGCGAGCCTGCAAGCCAGTGCCGAACCAACGCACGAACTGGTCGAAGCCTCTGCCCTGGTAGGCGGGCGTGAGTTGGAGGCAGCCTTATTGGAGCAACTTCGGGGTACCCCCTGGCGTCTTGCGGACTTTCCTCCCTCCACTTTGGAAGGCGTGTTAAGTATTTCTTCCGAATGGCAAGCCTGGGTCATGGCCAATGCGGCGGATGACTTGACCCACCGTGCCCTGGCCGTGCGCCATCACCTGATCGACGAGGCGAAAACGCTGGAATGGCTTGCTACCGCGCAAGGCAGCGATCTTGAAGAGCTGATTGTTGCCGCCGGAGAAGGCGCAAGCGTGCCGCGTGCCGTCGAGGATGCGCTGCTTGCATGTCTGTCCGGTTCGGCTGCGGTACGTAGTCAGGTGGTTTACGCCTTGTTGCGAATAGACAATGAGCGCCACGGGCGAGATGCCCCCCCACGACACCGTGAGCTATTTGCCCAATTGCTCGACGACCCGGAGTCCGAAGTCCGTGAACTGGCCCTCGCGGCCCTTGGCAACCTCGGCGATGCCCGACGCCTCGACCGGATGCTGGAACTGGCTGGCGACCCGAAACAGCCCCTCATCGTGCGCTGCGCTAGCATCGAAGCCCTGGGTAAATTGCCATCCGATCCTGAAATCACTGACCACTTGGAGGTCTGGCTGGCCGATCCTTCCGAACAAATCGGCCAGGCAGCGGCCCTGACCCTCGCCCGCACAGGGCCAGGCAGACTGGCCGCACACTTGGCCTCTGGCCGGGTTCGTGCAGCCCTGGCCCAGGTCGGTGCCGAACAAGGCTTGCTGTTTTTCGAGAGCTTCTACGTTGATGCTGGCGGCAAACGCCATCCCTGGAAGGCCGAATCACGGCCCGCCATCAATCCGGCTCGCCACAGCGGCCCGTACTTCGTCAGCTACAACAGCCGCGACATCGGGATCGTCAGAGAGTTGGTCCTCCAGCTCGAAGCTGCGGGTTTCGATGTCCTTTGGGATCAAGCCGACCTACCTCGCGTGGGGCTTTGGCAGCAGGAACTATATGACCTGATCCAACGCGCAGCAGGCGCCATCATCCTGTGCGGCCCACACGGCCCCGGCGATTGGCAGAAGGAGGAAATGTTCGCCTGCGTAAATAGAGCAAAGAAGGCGACCGATTTCAGCTTGCGCTCTGTCTTCCTGCCCGGAATGACCATCAAGCCCTTCGCCAGCTTCCTCCTTGACAACTATGACCAGCTTGATCTGCGCGACGGCCTGCGGGTCGAAAAGCTGGTGCAGCGTTTGGCAGGCCCCAGGCCACAGATCCAACGAAGCATCCCGTCCAGTAAGCTACACGCCCAATACGCCCCGTGGCCGGATGCCGAGGAAAACAAGCCCGCCATTCCGGCTTTTGGCTCACTGCAAGCGCCCCCCAAGGCCTGGCAGGAGATGGACGGGCTTGCCCGACAAAGGGCGCATCTACAGAGCCACCTCGACGACCCCAAAACCTGCGCCCGCTGGTCGCTGGATGCACTCGATGCGGGTTCGCGGGAAGCACTGGAACTGATCCACAGCGCGGCCCTGCTGCGCCGCGCCGACTATCTAGCCGCCTTGTGGCACCGCCCCTGGAGCCCCCTCGTTGCCGATCTGGTCAAGCGCGGCTTGTTGCACGAGCAAGACCATTTCCTGAAAATCGAAGAGCATGTTGCCGCCTGCCTGGAGAAAGACGAGAAGACCTTGCTCGCACGACAGCAACAATGGATAGAGCGTCTGCGCCCCTTGTCGGAGCACTGGGACATCGCTCTGGAACTCTGCCTGCAATTCGTCAACACCGGCGCATACCCGGAGTTGATCGAATTGGCGCATCACCATGTCTTTGCCGTCGAGGAAGCCTGGGTCCGCAAACTCTTCGGCCAGACACTGGACAGTCTCGCCGCCAAGAAAAGCATCTGGAACCGTCTGCCCACTCGTGAGCGCCTCCTCCTGCTTGACGCCCAAGGGGTATGCAAGTTGAAGGAGGGGAATGCCGAGGCGGCTCACGAGCTGTTCGTCCGCATGGCCCGCATCGCCAGCCGCACCAAGGATGCCTGGGGATTGGCCGAGGCTTGGTTGCATCAGGGACTCACCTGGTATGCCCGGCAGGACGACGACCGCGCCGCACAGTGCTATCGCCGCAGTGCCGAACACGCTGGGGAGGCCGACGATGACCTGCTGCGAGGCCGCGCCTTGCACAACCTCGCCCAATGTCTGATAGAGCGAGACCCCGAGCAGGCGGCAGCCGTTCTCGAAGAAAGCGTCGTATGTAAACAGCGCGCTGGTGACTCGCTGTTTGCCACCCATCACGCCCACGGCTTGCTGGCGGTGCAAGGCGGGCATCTGGCCGAGGCTCTGCGCTGCTTCCGTCGTGCCGAGCGCCTAGCGCGCAAATCGGGCAATCGTGACGAGCTGGCCAAGGTGCTGCACAACCAGGGCAATGTTCTCGCCGCCCTAGGACGCCATGACGAGGCTTGGAAAACCGGTGAGGAGGCTTATGCCCTGGCGCAGAAACTGCAAGCACCGGAAACGCTCATCCTGACCACTCGGGGCTTGGCGGTACGCTGTCATCAGGCGGGTGATGGGGAGCGCGCAAGCGGCTTGTTCCAGGAACTTGCGCAGTTGCTGAATGATTCGGAGGACATAGCCGGTAGTGTGGTGGCTTTGTCTGATGCTGGCGCCAGCCAATTCCAACGCAATGACCCGCAGGCCGCCCGCCATCTGTTCGACCAAGCCATCGAGCTGGCCCGTAGCAGTGGAAAGGTGGACGGGTTGGTACGGGTTTTCCGCAATTATTCGGTCACGTTCGGCGGTACTACCGAGGCGGGCTTGGCTTGGCTGGAGCAGACAGGGGAGGAAGCCACCCGACGCGGAGAGTGGTGTGTTCTCGCCGAACTGGCGGCCATCGAAGCCGGTTGGCGTGATCGGGAGGGCGCGGCCCCTGCAACCATTCGCGCTTGTTGGGACCGTGCCGCCGCCGCCGCAGTCCATTGCCGCGACTGGCCGCACCACCTGCATATCTTGCAGCAACGCTATACCTGGCTGCGTGACCATCTGGGTCACAAAAGTGCACAAGCGGCTTTGGAAGACTTGGCCAAGCGTCTCGCCCGACGCCGTGGGTGCGAGTCGGACTACGTTGCGGCGCTAAGTGAATGGGGTAATGCCTTGCAGGAGTGTGGCGACCACGACCAAGCCCGCCGCCGCTACCGCCAAGCCCTGCGGATACTGCAATGCCACGAAGACCGGGAATTACAAACCGACCTCCTCAATAATCTCGGCGAGTCGCTTCGCAAGACCGGCGAGATCGACGAGGCAATAGCCTGTTACCAGCAAGCACTTGAGTTGACGGCCGGCGACGCCTGGGAAGAGCGGTTACGCATCGAACACAACCTGGCCCTGGCGGAAAGCGAATCGGACTCCCCTGATGCAGGGGAAAAGCGGCTCACCCGCATCCGCGACTTGGCGAAAAAACGCCGCCTCTGGACGGCCCAGGCGAACGCCTGTCTGGCACTGGCCCATTTGTCCTGGGAAAAGCCTAGCCAGGCGTTGCGCCGCTACGTGAGCGCGATAGAAGTCGCTACACGCCACGACTTGACCGATATACGTTTGAATGCCGAACTGAACCGGGCTCGTTTGCTGCTAACCCAGGATCGCGCCGCCGAAGCCGCCAGCATCTTGGGGCCATTGGAAACCCACTTTGCAGGCCATGAATTCGGCCTCGAACTGCATCTGGAACTGGCTGAAGCGCATCGCCAATGCGGACAAGCCTCGGCTGCGCTCGCGACCTTGCGTAATGCATCAAACTGTTTGGTCGAGCAACCCGACCGTTTGGCCGATTGGCATACCGCGCTTGCCCAGACTCTGTTCATGAATGGGCAAGCAGAGGACGCCTGGAGCACCATGAACCAGGCCTTGACCTTGGACTGCACCACGAATCGGCGCGCCGATCTGCTGGTGGATGCGGCGCATCTGGCTGTCTCTCTGTATCGTGACTGTGGCGACGCTCCTTCTTCGCACGTCCAGACTGTGATTGACCTGGCTCACGCGGAAACATCCTGGATGCCCGATCAACGACGTCATTTCTGGAACAGCTTGGGCGAAGCGTTCTGGCAAGCCGGTATCCACGACGATGGCGCGATGTGCTTCCTAAAGGCAATGATTGAAGATGGAACCGGCGAGGATTTGGCCGCTTACGGAGCCGACGGCATTCTTCTGTTTCATCGACTGCGTGAGCTTGGCGAGCCGCGAACGCAACTGTTGCAGCAAACCAAGGAATGGCTGATGAGCCAGGGTATTACCAACGATGCCACCCTGGAACAACTCCTCTGGCCCTTCTCGATGGCGGATGAAGTTGGTACGGCGTCGCTTGAACAGGCGGCATTGGAGAGGATGCTTGTCAGTGTTTGGCAACGCATCTTCCCGAGCACGAAATGATCGCTCAGCCTGGCTTGCCGTTTGTCCGCTTGATGAGCATCAGCGATGCGTTTTTCTCGATCCCAGGCTCCAGCGTAAAAATGCTGGCCTTGACACTCCAACATCGTACCCCGCATCGGAGTGCGGAACTTGGTTCCACACTCCAGCGCGCTGGCTTCTTGGCAGGATAGATTGATGTGCTGCGCTTATCCCCCTACCGAATAACCGGCTCGATACGGTAAGAAAAGCCTAGCAATGGCCCTTCGGGGCGGGCGGTATCGTCCAGTTCAGCCAAGGAAAACACGATGCGTGTGAGGTGGGACGGCGGGACGGGGTGGTGGATGAGCATGGGGAAGGCCGCGCCTTGCGCCGGATTCCAACTGAGGCGCACACCGTGGTGCGCGTCACCGATACAGATCTGGCCGCTAGTGGCGCCAAAGCCGGTGGTGCATGACACCAAGTTGGACGAGGAACGGGTATGGTCACATTCCCGATCCAACACAAATTGTTCATCATGCCCACCGCCGTTACGGCACTGGATGGTGAGCGGCCCTTGGAAGAATTCGGGTAACAAGGTGGTGCTACCCACCCGCACAATGCCCTTGGGACGTGTCCAGCCGGGAAAGTCGTAGTGGAGCTGCAAACCTTCCCCTGTTTCCGCAAAGCATAGGGTTTTGACTATCGGCCCTAGGGGCGTGTCAATACGGGCCACGAGAGCCAGCTCTGGCCCTTGCTGGTGCACCGTCCAGGAGACGGGCACGAGATCCGTGAGGCGCCGATGTTCTCCTGGCAGCTCGATCACCAAACCACCGGAGTAAAAGTCAGCCCCGTAGTTGATAGCATCAAAATAGCCGTGGCTGATGGTGCCCACCACAGGCACAAAACCATGACTTCGGAACGCCAAAGAATGCAGCACCAAACCCCGGCGCCGATTCAACAGCAGGCGCATGTCCGGGGTGGTCACACTGACAAATAAGCCATCCGCTGACTCTTGCACCATGGGATGAGCGGGCAAAGATGGCCATTGGCTGGGTTTAGAGGGCGCAATGTTTTCGGGCTGCTGCTGCACCCGCGCTTGGGCTTCTTGCCAGCGCTCGGGGGTGATGTGGGTACGCAGATCGCTGGCCCACAATTCGCATAGCACTTGTTTTACGCCCTGGTCGGGGTTCGGGCCGTAATGCTGCAATAAACGATGGCAGGTGCTGTTGATCCACAAATCATTGCGCCCAGAAATGGCCCAGCGCGCAATGTTGTACTTCGCCTGCTTTTTAACTGGAATTGGCTGCACCACGCTGGTCAGGGTGCTGGGCTGATAGGTGTTGTGCTCTACCGAATACGCCAGGGCTTGCGAAGGCGACAACCAATGCACGCCCTCCTCGTCTTCTAGGCGCGCTAGCAGGCGCTCCATGCGCCGCCACTCGCTTTCTTGGGCCAGGACGGATTCTTCTAAAAAGCGCCCAGGGCGGAAGTCAAAAATCTCCGCATCATTGCAATACACGGCCAAGGGGCGGCTAGCCCCAGCGGCGCGTTTGTGGAAGTAGTCCAGATAGTCTTGCCACGGGATGTCGCCATGCACCCAACGCTGGAGCTTTTGGAACAGGATGGAATCTGACCACAGCATGGGCAATTCATAACCTTGAGCACAGCGGGCATGGGTGGGAATGCGTTCATAGGCTTGGTGCATCAAGTCTAAGGACAGGCGCACATTGTCTCTGTCCATGATTAAGCCTTGGTAGCCAGCCTCTTGATAGACCTGCACCAAGCCCGATGCGAAAGCCATTTCATTGACCAGGGCTAATTGCGGACGTATCCCTAATAGATTCTGGTAATCCTGCAAACCCAGCGCTTGATTCCACTGATTGATCTCATAGGGCACCAGTGGGCCTATCAATTGGCTATGGCCGCTACCAATCAGCTCACAACGCCCCTCATGCAAAAGATGACGAAAGCGCTCCACCCAGGCCGGGCACAAGTCGGCAATCTGCTGCAACGTCCATCCGGTGAGTTCGATACCTATGGGTAAATTGCGCTTTTCCAGCAAATCCAGCAGCGGGCTGTAACAGCGCGCTATCACGTCAGAGCGCAGGCGAGTTTGAATGGATGAAAAAGCTAAATTGAGGTGAAACACCAAATATGCGTTGATCGCCACTATGCCCCCAAGCCTTTGAATAATTGCTTCACCACCCGACGGGCACCCAAGCCATCAATACGAGCCGCCGCCCGTTCTGCCAAACTCTGCCGCAAGCCTTGGTCAGCACATAATTGCGCCAGCAGCGCCACCGCTTGGGCCTCGTCATCGGCCACCAGCGCCACCTCATGGCAACGCAAGGCCTGTAGCTCGTGCTGGCTGTCAGGGCCATAAGGCGAAAACACCACCGACGGCACGCCCAAGCGCAACAGCTCAAACAGGGACACGCCATACACAGTGAGCGCCACATCGGCCTGCGCCATCAAGTCCCCCAAGCCCGCTGGGGCATGGCGCACCGTCCAATCGTGGCGAGCGGGTACGGCACACCTAGGCGCTTGGGCATACGGCCCTTGTACCCAATCAATCTGCACTGCATCAGGCAACGCTTGATCCAAGGCCTGGGGCAAGCGGGCCGCCAAACCTGCGGTATCACTGCCACCAGTCAGCAC
>JACCDO010559388.1_pt1 | contig 13228 bp, 14 predicted proteins | sample 7446101 | NCBI WGS metagenome assembly JACCDO01 (sample SAMN15323440, study PRJNA562643) | freshwater metagenome | isolation source: river surface water | place: USA:Blue River Watershed | collected 2017-08-16
ACGTTTCTGGACTGATTACGATATGAGTAGTCGAGTCATGCAGGTCAACGGTAGCTCTAACTATATCTATATGGACCGCTGGGTCAACGTTGCAGGAAACCAAGGAATCTATTCCGGAACAAACAGTGCCCACTTCTATCCTAACCCTAACGACTACGGATCTTGGCGTATTGACGGAACTAGAAACGGATGGCACGGAATTTTCTTTGCATCAGGTTCAACACTAATGATGAACGACGGCGATGGCGGATTCCACCGCAGTGGTGTGGGTTGGAGATTCTACCATAGCGGAGGAAACTTCTATGCACCTGGTGAAGTTACAGCCTACTGGTCTGATAGAAGATTAAAAACTAATATCAAACCTTTAGTAAGAGGTGAAGGTATTGATTTAATTGATAGACTAGTTCCAAGCAGATTCAATTGGAGAGAAGATGTTAAAGAAATTAGTCCAGTTATCGAAGTAATACCTGGTTCGGAAGAAATTTCTCTAATCGCACAAGAAGTAAGAGAAATTTTACCAATTGCTGTAGCAGAGAATAAAGCAGGAAGAAGTCCGGGTAAAGATTCTAGCATTGAGAGTTACTTAACAGTTAAATATGATAAAATTACACCGTATTTGATCCAAGCTATTAAAGATCTAAAAGCGGAAATTGAAGAACTAAAAGGTAAACTAAATGGCTCTAATTAAAAGATACGAACTAGCGAACGGAATCGAAGCTGATACTGCATATCATGTAGTCAGCGAAGTTATTACTCATAAGATTCCAGTAGATATTCCAGATCCGGGCGGTGTTAGACCTGACAATGCACCCGATTGGATGTGGAAAAAAGGGTATTACGGCCGTGTCTGTATTCAGGTATTTTATAATAAAGCAGCAAGGGATGCTGGAAAACTACCTATCGCACACATAGGTGTTTATCCTACAGATATTCCTGCAGACTTACGTGCGGAAACAAAAACTGAAACTAACCTTTGGATGACTGTTGATATGAATTCTACAAAAACAGTAATCGAACAGGCTTATGATTTTTTAAAAACAACTAGCTATTACAGTGATGCAGTTGAGGATTAATAATGGCAATCACATACACTTGGGAAGTTACTAGTTTAAAAACTAAAACTGAAGGCGATAATGTTAATGCAGTTGTTCAGACTTATTGGAAAAAAATAGGTACAGACGAACATGGTTGCACAGGAGCATTTGAAGGTGCAACTCCCTTTACATCAGTAAATGTGCCCGCTGGTCAATTTGTTCCTTTTGAAGAACTAACTGAAGAAACTGTCTTAAATTGGATTAAGGCTGTCGTAGTAGGAGAGTACGAAAAACACGTAAATTCTCGTATACAAAAACAGCTCGATCAACATCAGGTTACTCAACCTGGCCTCCCGTGGGATCCTACCAAAGGACTACCTGTACAACCACCGATGACTCAAAATGTTACGGCACTTCCAGGAAGCCCAGATTATGACCCCCCTCCGGGATCTTAAAATAAATATTCTGCCTTAACGGAGCATTATATGAACAAAATTAACCTTTCTTTAGATATGAACGAACTAAACACAATCATGGCTGGCCTGGGAAAATTACCCTACGAGCAGTGTTTTGCAGTAGTTGACAGTATTAGAGCACAAGTTGCACCTCAGCTACAAGAACAACAGCAGGCTGCTGCTGGCCAAGGAGCAATGGGTCCTGGAAAAGAATAAATATGTGTTTAGCAGCGGAGAAAAGCAATGGCAACAACCTATGAATGGGATATCGAAACCGTAGATCTTTTAGATTCTCACGGTGGAAATGAGAATGTAGTATTTCGTGTAGTATGGAAATGTACTGCAACAGCCGATAACGGCAATACCAAAAGTCAGATTGGTGTCATTGAACTAGATCCAAACGTTGACCCTGAGAATTTTATTTCTGCAGAAAGCGTCACTAAACAACACGTAATAGACTGGGTCAAGGCCACAGTTCCTGTTGCGGTTATTGAACGCGATTTAAATCCAGGTACAACATCAATTTCGTTTATGCGTACAACATCTACTAATGTAACTATTGCTGAACAAATAGCCGAAGCTGCTGCAAAAAGAGACACAACACCAGATCCTAACAATCCATGATAGGTGAATGGGCATACATAAAAAGTTATTTTACGCCCGATCAATGTAATCAAATAATACAAGAAGCACTTAACCTGCCTGAAGAAGCAGGTAAGTTAGGTGCCTCTAGTGATCGTATAGATCAAGACTGGCGTAGAAGCACTATACGAGCAATAACTAGAAACAGCACATGGAATTATCTGTTCAATGAACTAGATAAATTAGTTGCACAGGCAAATGACGAATGGTTTCAAGTTGACTATAACTTCCTTCCTGCTATACAGTTTGCTACTTACGATAGTTCTAATCAAGGATGTTATAAAAGGCATCAAGATGTTTTTATAGCACCTTTAAGAACTCAAAGAAAACTAAGCATCACAGTCCAATTAAGTGATCCTTCTAGTTACGAGGGAGGAGATCTACAGTTTTTAGATGTAGGCAATTTACCAAAAGCTGAAAATATACGTGCTCAAGGAACTGTTTGTGTATTTCCTAGTATAATTTTTCACGAGGTTACGCCTGTAACTAACGGAATTAGACACAGTCTAGCAGGTTGGTATGAAGGCCCTCACTGGAGATAAATAAGAATATGACTACCGAACTATTTCCTGGCATTACATTTACTTGGGAATTTCCAATATTCTCTGCACATCCTACTCTAAACGGAATGGATAATGTCATCTACAATGTAGAATACATTTTATCTGCAACCGACGGCGAAGGACACGGTACTCAATATTTTGGTAATGTTGGTCTAGGCGAACCGGATCAAGAAAGCTTCACAAGATTTAATCTTATTACACAGTCTGTTGTTCAAGAATGGGTGGAGTTTGCACTAGGTGAAGAACAACTTACCGACTTAAAACAAAACCTAGTTGATCAAATTGAACTTCAAAAAACACCAACTTCTGTTCAATTGAACAAACCTTGGTAATCAACCTACAATATCAATAAGCAGTTCTATTTTTGTTCTGTTGGTCTTATTTGAAAGACTTCTCTTAACACCTTGATGTAATGGCTTAGGCCATTGATTTAAACTACACCAAGCATACCCTACATGTTCATCATTCAAAGTAGGAATAAATTCTTTGTCTACAATTAGAATATATGTGTTAAAGAAAAATCTTTGATCTTCGCTAGTGAATAGTTCTAGTGGGATAGTTTTCTTAATCTTAGGTGTAGTTCCAATTTCTTCTTGAATTTCTCGTTCTAGTGCAGAATATGCAGTTAGATCAGAATCTTCTTTTTTACCTCCAACTATTCCCCAAGTACCAGCAGTCTTTCCTTGATTCCTTAACAGGAATAAAAATCTTTGAGTATCCCTAGCAAAAAACAAACCACCACTACAAATTATATCTTTGTTGTTCATAAAACTAAACGCCATTCTCCGGGATAATACATACCGTCAATACTCTTGGACCATTGTTCTCCGTCCCACTTGTATTGTACCCCTGTGTATGAGTTAGTTATATAAGTTAAATCGGTTTCTGTTGATGAATTGAAGATAACATTCCAATTAGTGCCATCCCATTGAATAATATCATTAGCCTTTGCAAAAAAATCGCTACCGTCTCCATTTAACCAAGCAGTTGGACCATCGACATCGTCTGCATTGATATCTTCTAATATTAGATACCTTGTATCTAACGACGGCGTCCCCGGATTAAACGTTCTAGGATTGATGATAGCGTTAATTGTTCCTCGTGTTACAGTGTTTGTTAGATTAGAAATAGGAGTGTTAAGTAAAGTTTCTCCATCAAACTGGATATTCAATAGATCCATATCGCCCTCGTTAAAAGGACTCATGCTAAGGTATCCGATAATTTTACTGCCGTCTGGTTTTACAATTTCTATGCGGCTAAGTCCGTTTCTAAATTTTCCAGGATACAAATCTAGTAAAGTACTCCAGTTAATTTTTACTCCGTTCTTAACAGGAATTTGATCGAATTCGTTCCCTGATAAATTTTCTGAGGATGCCATTAACTTTGCAGTATTGCCAGTTAGTAGAATAGAAAAATTACCAGGAGTAACTATCAGTTGAGACACCGGATTATTAAAACTAAACTCGGGACCCATAGAAGAAGTACCGGCCTCTTCAGAAAAGATATTTGCAATAATTTTTGTTATGATACCTAATTTTTTAACCTTAGCAGGCGGACTTAACCAAATAGGTGTTAAAAATGTTAACGTAGATATGTCAATATCGGTCTCAGTACCTTGCGGAATCTGTCGACTGGTCCAGTTAGTTCCAGTTAATTCTACATAACTTAAACTTGTCCAATCTATATAGTTACTGGTAGTTTGAATTTCCATTGCTGGACGAAATAAAACTAGTATTTGTTCTAAAATCTGTAATTTTTGTTCTGTATTTGTGCTCCATATGTCTGCAACTAATTGCAGATTATACGGAGTAGGCATTAATCTTTCAACAGTATAGTTTTCTCCTTGGACATTTGCGTAGTCTTGTATAGTCTGGCCGTAGGTAGGACTATTAGGATTTTCGTCTACATATCCAAACTGACGTTCTCTGATATGCATCTTTCCAACAAATGTGGGATCTTGTAATCTATCTCTAGCTAGATCTAAACTTTTAATATAGCAGGCAATAAAAGGTGCAGAGTTTAAAACGTTTTCACTGTTCTTCTTTAACACTCCTGCAACTTGTCTAGACATATCTCCGTATCTTACAGGCACTTGAACTAGTGTTCCGCGAGAATCTTTATAGGTAAAATTACTCATCAACCTAATAAACTGTGTAATATATCGGCGAATTTGACCGTCGTAAAAATGTTCCATTAGTTATAGCCTCTATTCTTATCTATCTCTTTACAAGAATCACATTCGCAATCTGGACAGTATTCACAGTCTGAACAGCTATGGTTACAATGAGCTGTACATCCGCATGTACATTTGTTTGTAAATCTTTTGTAATTTTGAAAATCGTCCATATATGTTTCGATCATAAATCAGCCTCGGGTCCTTGTCGCTTTTTAAGTGCTTTACTTAAACTTTGTCTTTCTTCTACAACTCGTCCTGCTATAGTTGCAGTGTTGTTATTGTTGATAAAGCTGCCAATTTGTGTATGTCTGGTCTGTGCATCCGGTGCAGGTACTCCAGTAACAGGCTTGTTAGTCATAGTCATTCTAACATTGCTTTCAACGTATTCCCAACTGCTGCCATTGAATCTAAAAAGTCTGTTAGGCAAATAATCAGTTCTTAAATGATATGCACCTATGCCTGGATTAAACGGATACTCAATTCCAAATGTATAGGGAGCACCGTTAGGCGGTACACCGTCACCTTGATAGACTGTAGTAATATAGACATCTTTATCGGGTGTGACAAAGATAGAACTTGCATCTGCTGCGGTGCCTTCGTAGCTGGCGTCTACATCCATGTCTGTAGTGTCTCTAACGTCTAGCGTCTGCTTGTCATCTTTGAGAGGCAGTATGTAGAAGTGGCTGGTATCGTAGCCACTTAGATTTGCATCTTCCTCAGCCTGTGCAATAATTTGATTGTTGATAGCAATGTTTTGATTGTACGTAGAAAGTATATCTCGTAGACTGTTTTCACCATCCCCGCTGTCTTGGTCTAATATTTCTTTGTATTCCTGACCGTCTACTAACGGCTCACACTTTGCTCGTACCAAGTGGGGATACCAAGTTTGACTGTAACCTGTAGCAGGACGAACAACATCAGTAACAACATAGAATCTTCTCAATGCAACTAAATCGTCCCCTAATGCATATTCGTCTTTTAAATGAGGTAACTCTAAAACATCCCCTGCCATAATTTTTCTACCTAAAAGTTCTACTATACCCCTTAGGTGGAAAGTTATCATGATGTTATCATTGGTTAAAAAGAAACCAAATTGTTGCAAATTAAAATCTAAGTCCTGCATGGTATAGATACCACGGGAAACATAGACGTCTTTTTCATATTTTCTATCCCTGTTTTCCATAAACAGAACATCTTGAATTCCTAGCTCAGGAATTGGATTGCTGTTTACAGGAGTTGTAGGAGAAGACTCTCCGTCTGTGGGATCTTGAGGTCCTAGATATTTGTGAATAATGATATCAGTTCCGCCCACTTGAAATTGTTCGCTAATAACTCTGTCTAGCATACGGAAATCATTGCCTTTTTCTGGGCGGTAAAGGGATAGTCTTGGCATAGTCGTATATTTATTGCTAAATATTGGTATGAACGAACTTGACACCCAAAGACAAAATGTAGTTGAATATATCCGTACTATGCTAGGTGACGGAATGGTCGATGTTGAACTCGACCCTAAACACTACAATGTAGCTATAGATCGTGCTCTAGCAAAATATCGTCAACGTAGTAGTAATGCCGTAGAAGAAAGTTTCGGCTTCTTAACTCTGCAGACAGATGTTAACGACTATATTCTTGCACCTGAAGTTATGCAAGTTCGACAGGTTTTTCGTAGAAGTGTAGGATCTAGAACAGGTGGCGGCGACGGCGGCACATTATTTGAGCCCTTTAACCTAGCCTATACCAACATGTACCTAATGGCCAGCACACAAATGGGTGGCATTGCTACCTATTATATGTTTGCCAGCTATCAGAAAGAAATTGGTAAAATGTTCGGTAGCTACATTAACTTTGACTGGAATCCTACTAGTAAACGTCTACGTATTACACAGCGTCCTAGAGGTGAAGAAAATGTTCTGTTATGGATGTACAATCAAAAGCCTGATTTTACCATTATTCAGGACCCTTATTCAGGCATCTGGATCAAAGATTTTGCACTAGCAAACTGCAAAGTCATGCTAGGCGAAGCACGAGAAAAATTTGCTCAAATAGCCAGTCCGCAAGGCGGAACTAGTCTAAACGGTGCTGCTTTAAAAGCAGAAGGCAAAGCCGAAATGGACGCACTAGAGCAAGATTTAATAAATTACAAAGATAACCAAACTCCGTTGACATTTGTCATAGGCTAATGTAAATTATAGTATCACGCAAGGGGATACTTATGATTGTTGGCTTCGTCGGTTTTATTGGTTCGGGCAAAGATACTGCCGCAGATTATCTGGTAAATTTTCACGGTTACCGACGAGATTCATTCGCTAACACTCTTAAAGATGCAGTAGCCTGTGTATTTGGATGGGATAGAACTCTACTAGAAGGCCGTACAAAAGAAGCACGAGAATGGCGTGAGCAAGTAGACACGTGGTGGGCAGAAAGACTGGATATGCCGCACTTAACTCCTCGTTGGGTATTACAGTATTGGGGTACTGACGTCTTGCGTAAAGTCTTCCATGATGATGTTTGGATTGCTAGTCTGGAAAACAAAATGCGTAAAACTACTGATAATATTGTCATCAGTGATGTACGTTTTCCTAATGAAATTAAAGCTATTCACAATGCCGGCGGTATTGTAGTTCGGATTAAAAGAGGCGAAGAGCCCGAATGGTACCAGGATGCAGTCAATATGAATGCTGGAAATACAAACATGAGTTGGCTGATTAGTACTGACCGTATTAAGAAGTTAGGTATTCATGCTAGCGAAACATCGTGGGTGGGCGGCAACATCGATCATACAATTTTTAATGACACAACTATTGACGAATTATTTGAACAGATTAGAAATCTGGTGTCAAATCGCCACGCTTCCACGGTAGCTTGAGCTTGTGTAGCAACCGTTGACAATTAGCACAAACAGTTTTTAGGTTAGAGTACTTGCAATTCATTAAATCTCCGTCAATGTGATAAACATCGAATTGATCTAGGTCCTCTCCTTTAAAGCCGCATCTATCACATGCGGCTTTCTTTTTATATCCTGTAGTAGTCCAGGTTGGTTTAGAATTTTTGTAATTTCTAGAACAATGGTCACAAGTCGATCTATAGAATATTCTATTTTCTTTTCGGTAATTGATTGCTACTGGTCTTCGTTGACATTTTTTACAAAGATCTCTCATACACCGCCCTTTTTGTGCCCTTTTATTCAGTATTTAACTCGGTATTTTCTAGCCGTTCCCACTAAATATAGAAAAGAAAACCATTAATGGGGAGAACACACAAATGGCTTTAAATTCACCAGGCGTACAAGTTAGCGTTATCGACGAAAGTTTTTACTTACCAGCGGCACCGTCTACTGTACCTATGATTTTTGTTGCAACCGCAGCCAACAAGCAAAATGCTAGCGGTACAGGAACTGCACCGGGAACACTGCCCGAAAATGCAGGACGAGTTTATTTAATCACTAGTCAGCGTGATTTAACTGATACTTTTGGTACTCCCTTGTTCTATCAAGATGCTAGCGGAAACCCAATTCACGGCGGCGAACAAAACGAATACGGTCTACAAGCTGCATATTCTGTACTTGGCGTAAGCTCTCGTGCATATGTAGTTCGTGCAGACTTAGATCTAAGTCAACTAACTGCTGCAAGTTCAGCACCAGTTGGTGACCCAGTCGATGGAACATACTGGATTGACACTTCTAATACCAAGTGGGGTGTTTTTGAATGGAACACAACCAGTGATAGTTTCACAAACAAAGTTCCGTTAGTTATTGACAACGACAACTATGCTACCACAACAGTCAACGGATTAGGTGTTACACCTAAACCAAGTTTTGGTTCTAATGGACAATACGCCATTGTAGTTACTAGCGACAATGCAAACACATTGTGGTACAAGAATTCTAGTGGTAACTGGGTAATTGTAGGATCCGATGTTGAAACTGGATTTACAAGCTCTGCTACATTCCCTAGCACTAGCTGGAAAACAAGCCACCCTGCCGTAGTTGCAACAGCATCTAATCCTGCTTTAACAGCATATAACGGTAACACAATGATCATCAACGGTCAGACAGTTACTCTAAGTGGAACCACTATTGCTGCATTGGCAGCAAACATTAATGCTACAATGAGAACACACGGTGTTGGTTCTCGTGTTAATACTGGCGGTTTCTTAGAGCTATATGCTGATGCTACTGCTAAGTCTAACGGTACAGTTGCAGATGGTAAAATTAGAATTCAAGAAGGTACTGGTTTGGCAGTAATGCTTACTGCAATCGGTTTAACTGCGGGAACATACAACGGAGTTACACTATATCAAGCACCTCACACTAAGTTCCCAGATTTTGGCAACAATCCAACTGGATCAGTTTACATTAAAACAACAAATCCAAATAGTGGTGCTGATTGGTATGTAAAACTTTACAACGAATCACAAGGTGCTTTTAGTTTGCAAAATACTAGCATTTTTGATGAGCATCAAACAGCTATTAACACTATTGACCCAACCGGCGATATCCCAGTTGGAAGAATTTATATCCAGCAAAACTTCTCTATGGGAAGTGGATCTACAACATCGACAGTAAGTCCTCAAGTTGTATCCTTTAAAGCCTATAGAAGAAATGCATCTGGTGCTACAAAGATTACCAGTGTTGCAACTACAGGAACAGTTACAACAACATCTAACTTTGTTATCTATGAAGGCCTAGCAACTTCTACTAACGGTAATGCTAACTACAGTTCGGCATTCACTGTTAATTTAGTTGCAGGCGACACAATTGATACAATTGTGAGCAAAATTAATGCATTGAATATGACATTTGTAACAGCAAGTGTAGCAAGTACAAATGCTAACGGTGCTGCAACAAGTCTAACTATTCAACACAGCAGAGGTGGTCAAATTAACCTCAAGAACGGAACAGGTTCTCCGTTAACTTCTCTGCTAGGTTTTGCAGGTTGGAGCAGAAACAGCACAACTGGTTTAGAAAGCGGTACAAAGAATTTATACGCTAAAGCTAATTTTGACAGCAGAGACTTTACATTCTTTGCAAGTAACTGGAAGCCTTTGGTTTATGAATCTAAGGCACAGATACCGTTTACTGATCCTGCAGAAGGACAATTATGGTACAACTCAGTAGTTGATGAAGTTGACATTATGGTTCATAATGGTACAACATGGAAAGGCTACAAAAATGTTTATCCGCTAACAGACCCAGCAGGTCCAATTGTAGCTAGTGTTGCACCTCTAACACAGAGCAACGGTGATCCTTTAGTTGACAACGACATTTGGATCAGCACTGCTAACATCAGCAACTACGGTAAGACAATTTATGTTCGTTCTGGCGGTAAGTGGGTCGCACAAGACACTACTGACCAAACAACTCCTACTGGTTGGTTATTTGCTGATGCACGTTGGAGCACAGCAGGAACTTCTGACGAGATGGCCGACATTGTTGATTTACTAAGCAGCGATTATCTAGATCCTGATGCACCAGATCCAGCATTATATCCACGTGGTATGAAGCTATGGAACCTACGTCGTAGTGGATTTAACGTTAAGAAATATGTTTCTGAACATATCAACATCAATGCTAACGACGGAAAGAACCCTCGTTACAACGACGAACAGATGGATGGTTCGAACAGCACAACAGCATATGTAGCTAATCGTTGGATCACTGTAAGTCCAAATCAGCCAACAGGACAAGGTAGTTTTGGTCGTCATGCACAACGCGGTTTTGTTGTTGAATCCCTAAAAGGATTAATCGACAGTAACCAGGCTGCAAGAGACACTGATACTGTTGTATTCAACTTGATTGCTTGCCCTGGATATCCAGAAGCAATTCAGAATATGATTGCATTCAATACCGATCGTGGATTAACAGCATTCGTAGTAGGTGATACACCATTTAGATTAGAGCCTAACGGTACTGTTCTAAATAACTGGGGTATGAATACTGGTCTTGCATTTGATAACACTGAAGATGGTGCAGTCAGCTATGACGAATACATGGCTATGTTCTACCCAAGCGGATTTACAAACGACAATTTAGGTAATTCAATTGTTGTTCCGCCAAGTCACATGATGTTACGTACAATCGTTAACAGCGATGCTAAAGCATTCCAGTGGTTTGCACCGGCAGGTACACGTCGTGGCGGTGTTGACAATGCAACAAGCGTTGGATACATTACTAGTGAAGGCGAATTTAGAACAACAAGTCTGCCTCAAAATTTACGTGATGTTCTAGCAGGAGTAAAAGTAAACCCAATTGCAACTATTCCAGGCTCTGGAATTGTTAACTTTGGTCAATACACTCGTGCAAGAAACGCTAGTGCATTAGATCGTATAAACGTAGCACGTTTAGTTGCTTACTTACGTAGACAACTTAGCTTGTTAGTAAAACCGTTCTTGTTTGAACCTAACGATAGAATTACTCGTAATGAAATTAAACAAGCAACAGAAAGTTTCCTATTAGAATTAGTAGGTCAAAGAGCACTTTACGACTTCTTAGTTGTCTGTGATGAAACAAACAACACACCAACAAGAGTTGATCGTTCTGAGCTATGGTTAGATATTGCAGTTGAACCAGTCAAGGCAGTTGAATTCATTTACATTCCACTACGCTTGAAGAATACTGGCGATATTCAGGCAGGACTATAATAGGTAAATATAAGGACAAGGAGCAAATAAGATGGCAATCGCAAGTTTAAGCAGATTCACAGTTCCACTAGCAGGTGGTGGACAAAGTAGCACCGTCCAGGGCCTATTGATGCCGAAGCTAAAATATCGCTTCCGTGTATCTTTAGAGAACTTTGGTGTTACAAAACCGACAACTGAATTAACAAAACAAGTTGTTTCTGCTGCTAGACCACAGGTACAGTTTGAAAATCAAACTATTCATGTATATAACAGTCAAATCAAATATGCCGGAAAGCACACATGGCAACCAATGAACTTGGTGTTGCGTGATGATGCACAAGGTAACGTCACTAGACTAGTAGGCGAACAACTACAGAAACAGTTTGATTTCTTTGAACAGGCCAGTGCTGCAAGCGGTGCTGAGTATAAGTTCTTAACAAGAATTGAAATGTTAGATGGTGGCAACGGAGATAACGCAAATTGGACCGCCAATGTTTTAGAAACATGGGAAGTTTATGGTTGTTATCTACAAAGTGTTAACTACAACGAGTTAGCATATTCTGAAAGCACTCCTATGGAAATTGCACTTACCATAGAATACGATAATGCACTACAGATTGGACCGACAGGTTCGCCTGTGGGCTTAGGAGCAACAGTGGGAAGAACACTTTCTTCCTTAGCTACTGGTTAACAGTAGTCAAATTAAAAAAGCCCCAAATAGGGGCTTTTTTTACGGCTAAATATTATCATGGCAAATGCATTTACTAACTTTCTAAGTCAAACGCTGACTACTAACACTCAGCTAAAAGATTATCAACATGCTAGTAGACTCTATGTTGATGACTACTTTAGATTGGCTCCAAAATCGGGATTTTTATATTATGTTGTTTTTAACATCAATAGAAATAATAACCCTATCATCGAACAATTTTTACAAAAGAACGGACCAGAATTAGGATTGTTAGTTAAAGCTGTTGATTTGCCAAAGTATAGAATAGCCACAGAAACAATCAATCAATACAATAAAAAGACGATAGTTCAGAGCAAAATTGAATATCAACCGGTTAGCATGTCATTCCACGATGACCATAACAATACTACTATCGGCATGTGGAAGTCTTATTACAACTACTATTTTGTTGACGGTAAGAATGTTTCTGGTCTTTCAATTCCTTCTAGTTACGGAGATACGAAATATAAAAAGGTAGGTGCGACTATAGACGAGAGTACCTCTTACGGTATGAACAATGGTCAGACTGATCCTTTCTTTAGAAGTATCGAAATTTATCAGTTAAACAGACAACAATTTACTGCATTTATTTTAGTCAATCCTGTTATAACTGATTTCAGCCACGACAAATTAGATCAGACGCAATCTAAACTATTAGAAAATAACATGTCAGTACAGTTTGAAACTGTATTATACGGAACAGGAAAAATTAAAAAAGACAATCCAGCTGGCTTTGCAACAATTCACTATGATACTACACCGGGTCCGTTAAGTATCTTTGGCGGCGGCAATAACAGTATATTAGGACCAGGCGGAATCATTCCAGGTATTGGAGAAGTATTAGGTGGTTCTGGAGATACCAGTCCGTTGGGTTTATTTAAAACAGCAAGGGGTGCCACAGCACTGGTAAAAAATGCTAAAAATATTTCTAAGGCCAGTATTCTTTCAGAAGGTTACGGAATTTTAGATAAGGTTGCAAGAACAGGAAAATTACCCGATGTGCTAACTGG
>JACCDO011004963.1_pt1 | contig 13227 bp, 16 predicted proteins | sample 7446101 | NCBI WGS metagenome assembly JACCDO01 (sample SAMN15323440, study PRJNA562643) | freshwater metagenome | isolation source: river surface water | place: USA:Blue River Watershed | collected 2017-08-16
AAGTAATTAGAATCTGTGGTCTTATTTCATCAATTATCGCTGCCAATTTAAGCGCAGCTTGATCGATATCCGCATTCCAAAAACAGTTCGGATTTTCATTTGGCGCTGTTCCCATCATGCCACTATCACGATAGTTGCCAAGAAAGCGGTGGTCAGTTACGCCAAGTATTTTCATAGCATTTGCCAATTCAATTTCGCGATGTGAACCTAAATTATCTTCTGCAGAACTAGCTAAATGGGCTAGTTCTGGCACTAAAACTTCGCCTTCTTCGCCTCGAGTGCAGGTAATTAAAGTCACCGCAACTCCATCATCAACCATCTTCGCCATAGTTGCACCATTGTTGATGGTCTCATCATCCGGATGCGCATGAACAAAAATTGCACGTTTATTGCTCATCTTTGACTCTCTTCCCAAGCAAGAATTCCACCTTTTAAATGGCTTGAATTAGTAAAGCCTGCAGCCCGAAGTAAAGATAAGCAATTATCTGAACGAATTCCGCTACGACAATACAAGATAATTTCCCGGTCAGTAGGAAGTGACGAAAATACACTTCCGTCTTCGAAATTGATTTTTGGAATCAATTTTGCTCCAGAAATTGAGGAGACTGAGAATTCTTCGGGTTCGCGCACGTCAATTAGTAAATAATTGTTATTTTTTGCCTTTAATTCGGCTGGAGTAATTGCATAGTTAATTCCGCAAAACTCTTCGTAATCTGGAAGAAGACTTTTTTGAGTGCCATTACAAATTGGGCAGTTAGGGCTTTTCTTGATTTCTAAATTTCGATAAGAATTCTCTAAAGCATCGTAAATTAATAAATTACCTAATAAGTTTCTACCAATTCCTGTAATTAATTTAATTGCTTCATTTGTTTGAATAGAACCGATAGATCCACAGAGCACTCCAAGCACTCCACCTTCAGCGCAACTAGGTACGCTTCCAGGTGTTGGAGGTGTGGGATGAAGGCATCTGTAGCATGGGCCTTCTTTGGACCAGAAGACTGATACTTGGCCATCAAAACGGTAAATGCTTCCCCAAATATATGGCTTGCCCAGAAGTGCCGCTGTGTCATTAATCAAATATCTTGTCGCGAAGTTATCAGTGCAATCGATAATTAAATCGTATTGAGAAAACACTTCCAAAGCATTGTGATTTTCTAATCTAAATTCGTGTAAATTAATTTTTACATCGGGGTTAAGAGCTTCAGCTTTCTCTTTGGCGCTTCGGGCTTTACTTTTCCCAACATCAGCTTGGGTATGAATTATTTGACGTTGAAGATTTGATACTTCAACTTTGTCGAAATCTAAAATACCTATCTGTCCAATTCCAGCGGCTGCCAAATACAAAATAGTTGGTGAACCTAAACCACCTGCTCCAATGCATAGGACTTTGGCATTAACAATTCGCTGTTGACCGACCATATCAATATCTGGAATCAGGATGTGGCGCGAATATCTTTCTTTTTCTTCGCCAGTTAATGCGCGTCCTGGTTCGATCAGCGCTTTCATATCAAGCAATTCTGCCATTAAGATGTAACCAATGAGTAACGATAAGGCCAGACTTCCGCGCGATGAGCGTCGCGCTCAATTATTGGCAGCGGCGCTAGAAGTATTTACTGCAGCGGGATATCACTCAGCGGCTATGGATGAAATCGCAGATCGAGCTGGCGTGAGCAAGCCAGTTTTATATCAGCACTTCCCTTCTAAATTAGATTTATATTTGGCGGTTCTAGATACCCATATCGACTCTTTAGTGTTTGCAATTCAACGCGCCATACAGTCCACTCCTGATAATGCAAAGCGAGTTCAAGCAACCATTGGTGCATATTTTGATTTCATTGAAGCCGAAGGCGAAGCATTTCGATTGTTATTTGAAAGCGATATGAACGTCGAACCTGCGGTTCGTGAAAGATTAAATCGCATGACTTATGACTGCGCTGCAGCAGTATCTGCAGTTATCTCACTCGATACTGGTTTACCTCAAGAAGCTGCAATGTTGTTAGGTGTTGGATTAATTGGAAGCGCCCAAGTAACAGCACGTCATTGGCTTGAGCGAGATTCAAAATTGAGCCGTGAGCAAGCTCAAGCTCTAGCTACTAATATTATTTGGAGAGGTATTTCCGGATTTCCTCGCAATGAAAACTAGAAATGAAGGTTAATTAAATGGCACATGTTCGAATCGCAGTTACAGATGTAATCTCAGAGATCTCATTCGAATCTGCAGATAGCCCTAAAGATGTTAAAGCAGCAATTGATAAAGCAATTGCTTCAGGCACAACTCTCGCATTAACCGATACCAAAGGTCGTGAATTTATTGTGCCAGCGGCAAAGATTGGATACGTCGAAATCGGCGAACAATCTGAACGTCGTGTTGGTTTTGGTAAATAATTGACGAAAACTTTTGCTGACTTAGGCCTCTCGCCTGAACTTCTTGAATCAATTAGCGAAGCTGGTTTTGTTAACCCATTCCCAATTCAAGAAGCAGTAATTCCCCTTGCGCTTACTGGTGCAGACATTATTGGCCAAGCTAAGACCGGAACTGGAAAAACCCTTGGCTTTGGTTTGCCAATCTTAAATAATGTAAAACGAGGCAGTGGCAAAGCAGTTGCATTAGTTGTAGTACCTACGCGTGAACTTGGAATACAAGTTGCAGACGAACTGAATAAGTTATCTAGTGGGCCAAATTTGCGAGTAACTGCAATTTATGGCGGTAGACCTATGGAACCGCAGATTGCAGAACTTAAAAAAGGCGTTGATATTGTGGTTGGAACTCCTGGCCGTTTACTTGACTTACATCGCCAAAAAGCTTTGGATTTAAGCGAAGTGAAACACTTGGTCCTAGATGAAGCAGATGAAATGTTAGATCTTGGATTTATGCCAGATGTTGAAAAGATATTTAATTTAACATCGAGTCGATCTCAAACAATGCTCTTCTCTGCAACCATGCCTGGCGATGTAGTCACATTAGCTCGTAAGTTCTTAAATCAACCTACTCATATTCGTGCGGAGGTAGAAGATTCTGGTGCGGTAGTAAGTCGCATAAAACAATTTGTTTACAGAGCACACGCTCTAGACAAACCAGAAATGTTGGCAAAAATATTACAAGCTGATGGGCGTGGACCAACCATGGTTTTCTGTCGAACCAAGAGAGCATGTCAGCAAATTGCTGATGATATGCAGGAACGCGGTTTTAAGACTGCAGCAATTCATGGAGATTTGGGGCAAGGTGCCCGCGAAAGCGCATTAAAAGATTTTAAGTCTCTAAAACGTGACATCTTGGTGGCTACTGATGTCGCAGCACGTGGAATAGATATTGATGGGATTACACATGTAATTAATTACCAATGTCCTGAAGATGAGAAAACCTATGTGCATAGGATTGGTAGAACTGCGCGAGCAGGTGCCTCTGGAATTGCCGTAACTTTTGTTGATTGGGATGAATTAACTCGCTGGTCCCATATCAATCAAGCTTTAGATTTAGGATTTCCAGAACCACAAGAGACATACTCATCATCGGATCATCTATACACAGATTTGGGAATCGCTAAGGAGACAAAGAGTCGAATAGCAAAGACAAAAGTAGAAAAGAAAGAACCAGTAAAGAAATCAGAACGTCCGGTTCGCGAAAAGCGCGAACGAACTCGTACTAAAAGAGTACGTTAATTGCATTAACTAACATTTGAACTGCAATTCCAGAGAGTACTAATCCTGCAATTCTTGCAAGTAAATCCACGCCAGATTTGCCAATCAGTCTTAAAATAAAAGTAGATGCCATCAGGGCCAATGCAACTAATATGTGTACGGCAATAACCGCGCCAGCTAAAGCTAAGCCTTTTTCGGTGGTATTTGCTTTCTCTGCAAAAATCATCACAGCCACAATTGCTCCAGGGCCGGCAAGAAGTGGTGTTGCTAATGGAACCATTGCAACATTCTTAGAGCCATGGGCTAGTTCGTTATCTTCTTTGCCAGTTAATAAATTTAAAGAGACAAGTAGAAGTAAAAGTCCACCAGCAGCTTGCATCGCACCAATTGAAACTTCCATGTAATCAAGTACAAATCGACCAAAAAGAGCAAAGCCCGCAATAATTAGAAATGAGATTGCGGCAGCTTGAATAGCTAACTGGCGGCCTTCTTTGGCAGAACGATCTCCTAGAACTGATAAGAAAATCGGAGCATTTCCAGGTGGATCTAAAATGACCATCAAGGTCACAAAGACCTGTAACGCGAATGTTAAGGTGCTGATTTCGGTCACTTACGGATTACCCTTCTATCGTTAGCTAGCGATTCTAGCTCTTCCCAATTTTTCGGGCTGGTTAAATTCTCTCCAATTAAATTTAATTTACCGGTACCGTGAAAATCGCTTGAACCAGTAATAATTAAATCCAATTCTTGCGCAATTTCCCTTAGATTTTGCCGTTCTTCAATTCCGTGATCTCTATGGTCAACTTCAATTCCGTTTAGACCAGCTGCCTTTAAATCCACAAAGTTATCTACATTCATTTTAGTATCACGCATAGAAGAGTATGGATGTGCAATTACAGCAACACCGCCAGCTGCTCGAATTAATTTAACTGCATCAATCGGCGTAGGAGCGATATGGGATACGTAATATTTTGAGTCATTTGAGAGATATTCTGCAAATGCTTGATCTCTGGTTTTTACAATACCTTTAGCGACCAATGTATCTGCTAGATGTGGTCGACCCAATGTAGAACCTTCAGGTTGATGCTCGAGAACCTCTTCGTAAGTAATCTTTATGCCATCAGCCGCCATCAATTCAATTATTTTTTTCATTCGGGGAACGCGATCATCTCTACTTAATTCGAGCGCATCTTGAAGTGGTTGAAAGCTTCGATCAAAAAGCAATCCCAACATGTGAATGCTTCGGTGATCTTCAGTTAGACATGAAATTTCCGCCCCAGTAACTAATTGAAATTCACCTCGTACCGCTGCTGCTGCCTCATCCCATCCAGCAACTGTGTCATGGTCTGTAAGAGCCATTATTGAAATATCATTAATAATTGCATGCTGAACCAACTCAGTTGGAGACATTGTTCCGTCACTTCGAGTTGAATGAGTGTGTAAATCAATTTTCATCTGTACGCCCTAAGACTACTAAAGCGCTGCCTGCCAAAATGGTTAATACTCCAAACCAAATACCAATATGCGGTTTTTGACCTAACCACCAGATAGCTAAAAGAGCGCTTATAGGAACTTCAAAAAATACAACCATTGAAACAATCGCAGGTGATACCCGTTTTAAAACACTATTAAACATAGAGTGACCTAGTAACTGGGCACCTACAATCAATCCAAGAACAATCCACCATTCTCGCGCTGTGAAATTAAAAAAATCTCCTTGAATTAATGCAAATGGAAGCGCAGTCAAAGCACAGAAGAAATAGCAAATAGTGGTGTAAGTGGTGGCTGGAATTGAACGCTGAGCCTTTGCGCCAAGATTTACATATGTAGCTGCAAGGGCTGCACAAATAATTGCCGCCAAGTCCCCTTGAAATGCGCGCCAAGAGAAATGTAAATCAACGCCCGAAATGAAAAGTACACCAATAAAACTAACTAACATTCCGAACCAACTAGTACGCGAAACATGATGTCCTGTAAAAACCGCAAAAATTGTGGCAAAGATAGGTTGTAATGCGGCAAGTGCAGTGCCTGCTGCGACTGAGGTGTAACGCATTGCCAAGAAGAATCCAACAAAGTGTGCTGCAAGTACTACACCTGCAATTGCAGACCATTTAAAACCTTCTCGATCGCGCAATTGCAAACGTTTGTAATTAATGAAGAAAGTGGCGATTGCGCCACCTAGATTTCGCCAGAAAATTAAAGTTAATACAGGCATGGTACTCATCGCAATAAGTGGACCAGAAGTGCCAATTCCCATTACTCCAATTGCAAGTCTTACGGAGTCAGCTTTGTTTGGAAAAGCTAAATGCTTTTTCTGATTCATCCAGATACAGTAAACCAGAGTAAGGCTGCTACGCAGAGAAATACAATTGAAATAATTGCTGCGTAAACGGTCAACATTAAATTAGATGCGCGATATTCGCCCATTAATCTTGAATCCTTAGCAATTCCGAACATGTAAAGCAAAAGTGGTAATAACAAAACGGCATTAAGAATTTGAGTTAGGACTAAAATTCGAATTAAGGGTGCGCCAGGTATTAGCACCATTGTTGCCGCAAGAATTGTAATTACACCAAAAGTTACATAGAAAAGCGGTGCTTCATGAGCTTTGTCATCAAGCGCAGCTGGTCTACCGGTCAAATCTGTTACTGCATATGCTGTCGATAGTGGCAAAATTGAAGCCGCGAGAAGCGCTGCGCCAATTAAACCAACTGCAAAAAGTTCTTTAGCAAGAGTTCCGGCAAGAGGTTTTAAGGCAGCTGCTGCTTGAGATGCATCGGTAATTGATGTTTGGCCATTAGCGTGCAATGTCGCCGCACAGGTAATGACTACGAAAAATCCAATGATTCCAGTTAAGAGTGAACCGGTCCAAACATCTACTCTAAGTAATTTGAGATCTTCTTTTGTTAGACGTTTATCTACAGCGTAACTTTGAATAAATGCCAAACCCCATGGCGCCAAAGTTGTACCTAAAGTAGCGGTAGCAATAAATAGCGCTTCTCGAGTAAATGGCATTGAAGGAATGAAAAGACCTTCGGCCGCTGCAGACCAATCTGGTTTTGCCATAAATCCTGCAATTACATAGGCAATAAAAACTGAGGCAAGCAGAAAGAAAACTTTTTCAACTCTGGCAAAACTGCCACGTAATACTAAGAAAGAAACTACAAAGGCAGCTAAAGGAACTGTTATGTACTTTGAAACTCCAAATAAACTTCCGGCTGCTGCAATACCAGCAAATTCTGCGGTCATGGTGCCGATATTTGCAAGTACTAAAGCAAAAGCACTTAGCATTCCAGAACGTGCGCCATATTTCTGTCTGATTAATCCGATTAATCCTTGGCGAGTAACTACACCGATTCTCGAACCTAAATCTTGAAAGAGAATTAGCGCTAATGTCGCAATTCCGAGTGTCCAAAGTAATTGATATCCAAATTGCGCACCAAGCTGCGAATAGGTGGTGATTCCAGCTGGGTCGTCATCAGAAAGTCCAGCGATAATTCCAGGGCCCATAACAGCAAGAAATGCGCCTAAGCGCAATTTGCGAGAATCTAATTTGCTGCTCATGACAGAGCTCCGGTTCCTTGGGCAAGACCAGAAGATTCAGCAGGCACCATTGCATCAATGATGTCATCAGCAAGGATTCTTCCTACAGGTTTACCTTTTTCATCAATCACAATAACTGAAGATCCTCGGTTATTTGAAAACTCCTCAATTACATCTTCTAGGGGCGTATCGATACTAACCGCAGTTGGAAATGGCGCTTTCACTAATGTTTCTAGCTTTTCTGAAGATTTTGCAGCAATTAATTCAATAATTTGAATATGGTCGAGCAATTTTCCCTTTGAATCAACAACAGTTACACCATCAGAAATATCTCGCTCGCGATGTTCAACTAACAATTTAAGTGCATCAGAGACTAAATCACTCTCTTTAACAATAAGTAAATGGGTCGTCATAATGCCACCAGCGTGAGTTTCATCAAACTCAACCAAGCGGCGAAGCTGTTTAGCCATTGCTGGTGACATCTGCGCCAAAATACTTTCGGAGTGTTCTTCATCTAAGTCGCGCAAAACTTCTGCAGACTCATCAGGTTCCATGTGAGCTAGAAGTTCTGCTGCTCTTTCATCTGAGATGCCGCGAAGTAAGCCTTGTAGCTCATCATCTTCCATCTCTTCTAACGCATCGGCAGCCAAATCTGGATCAAGTAATTCGATGAGTGCGCTCTGTTCGCGACCTTCTAAATCTTCAATGATGTCTGCAATATCGGCTGGACGTAATTTGCTTAGCGCTTCTCTGGTGGCAGTTGTGCGTACTACTCCTCCGTCATCTGCCAAAGAGGCAACACTGGCCCAATCTATAACTTGATCAACTCCAGGTTTACGCCCGAAAGTTCCAGGAAAAATTCTTCTAACAAAAGAACGGAAGGAGACGTCAACTCCAACAAGTCGAATCTCTTTATCTAACGGCGCCAGATACAAATCTGAAGTTCGAACTACTCGAAGTCCATTAACATCAACAATTTGATGATCTAAAACATCGCCATCAAGCAACTGTTCACCAGAGCGACGTTGATAGTCAGATAAATTTACCTTGGCAGATGAGAGCGTAATTTCATCTTTAGTTAACTTTGCGATACGCGCGCCATCTATGTATGCCCGACGTCCTGCCACTTTAACAATCAATCCCGATACTGGTGGATAAGTTTCGCCACCGTGGCGCACCACAAAATCAACCAATTTGCCTAAGTCGCGCCCATCTTGATCTTTCACAGGTCGACCGATAATTCCAGCAACAGAAACGAGGGTGCTTTGGATGCCTTTTCGAGTAAGTACCGCTGATTGAGTACGGTTAGCGGTCTTCTTCATACCGCCAATTCTAATTGAGGCTAACTAGCTCCTGTGTTCAATTAGTGTTCAATTTAAGTGGAACTCCCACCAAAGAACGCTTTCGTTGCGTCAAATTCGCAGCAATTTCATTGATTGCAACAGCAGCTGGATCATCATTTGAGGTAATTACTACTGGCTGGCCACCATCGCCGCCATTTCGTAGCGCATGGCTAAATGGGATATTGCCCAATACTGGAACTTCAGCGCCAACTAATTGGCTAAGTCGAGCTGCAGTTGCTTCACCGCCGCCACTTCCGAATATCTCAATTTTTTCTCCACAAGTTGGGCAAGGAAAAGCTGACATATTTTCGATAACTCCAACAATTTGTTGTTTCATCTGATGTGCAATTCGTCCCGAACGTTCAGCTACTTCTGCTGCTGCAATTTGTGGCGTTGTCACAACAATTAATTCGGAGCCTGGAATTAATTGACCCAGTGAAATAGCTAGATCTCCAGTACCTGGCGGTAAATCTAAAAATAGAAAATCTAAATCGCCCCAAAAGGCATCAGTTAATAATTGAGATAGAACCTTATGAAGTATTGGTCCACGGTATGCAACTGCATCAGATCTATCAGGCTTGAACATTTCCATTGATACACATTTGACCCCATGATTTTCCAAGGGAATGAACATGTCATCAATTGCAGTTGGTCGCTGGCCAATTAGCCCAAGTAATCTGGGAATTGAGTGTCCGTAAACATCGGCATCTAAAATTCCTACGTTCATACCTTGTTTAGCAACTGCAATTGCTAAATTTGCTGTTAAAGAAGATTTACCCACGCCACCTTTACCAGATGAAATTCCAATCACTCTTGTTAATGAATCCGGTCTTGCAAATGGGATTTCTTTGGATTTTCCACCACGAACGATATCTCTGACTTTCTCGCGTTGCGCTTCATTCATAACGCCGTATTCCAAAGCAATCTCTTTAACTTCACGAACTTCTCCGAGAGCTTTCTGAATATCATTGGTCAGCTGTTCGCGCATAGGGCAACCAGCAATTGTGAGAAGCACCTTTATCTCTGCTCGACCATTGATTAATTCGGCTTTCTCAACCATGCCGAGTTCTGTAATCGAACGTCGAAGTTCGGGGTCAATTACCTTGCTAAGCGCATCAAATAATTGACTCACAACATATCCGGATCTAATTTAACTTTAGCATTTAATTTTTTTGGTTGATCAACCATCGCTTCGTTTAACTGCTTCTTGATGAAGTTCTTCGGGTGCAAATCTTGTGGCTTTAAATTCTCATAACCCGGTCCAAGCGAATCTTTAATTTGATCTGTAGCAGATGTTGCATATTTACGGAATTTCTTAATCATCTTTGCCGCTTCAAGTGCAACAGATGGCAGTCGATCTGGACCAACTAATAGAAGTGCCAAGATTCCTAATCCAAGCAGCTCTCCAAAACCGACATCTCCGAACATGGTCTAAGAGTATTTAGAGTTTGGTCGCTAGTAAAACTGCGTCTCCGATTGGATTTAATGAGATAGACCAGTGCTCATTCTGGCTCTTTAAAAACTTTCCGGCATCACGTAAAGCGACCGTTTTAGGGTCACGTTGCGCCTGATCAGGCACTTTGCCGCCACCATAAAAGTGATCAATTGCCAAAATTCCGCCGACTCTTAAGATTCGGTGCGCTTCATCAATGACATCTAAAATATCTTCTGGATTTCCTCTAAACACGACTAAGTCATAAGCCCGATCTGCCAGTTTGCGCATAACTTCAAGATAATCACTTGTGATTAATCGATAACGATTTGGAGCAATATCTGCATCAATCAAAACTTGCTTGGCTATTTGTATGTGTTGAACTTCGGGATCAATTGTTGTAATTACACCCGAGCTCATAATGCCTTTTAATAACCAAAGAGTTCCGACTCCTGAGCCAGTTCCGATTTCTACGACAGATTGCGCAGAAAGTAATGAAGCTACAAAACGAAGATATGCGCCAGAGCCGGGCGTTGCATCTATAACTCCAAGTTCGATTCCCTTTTCGCGAGCTAGAACTTGATGTGGATCTTCTGCAATATAACTATCTGAGAATTGCGCTGCATCAAATTTCACTTAAATGTTCCAATCCATTCAAGAAGTAAACGTACTCCCCACCCGGTGCCACCTTTTGGATTTTCACCTGAGTCTGCCTCTGCGCGACCAACGCCAGCTATATCTAAATGTGCCCAATTAACACCATTTACAAATTGTTCTAAGAAGAGCGCCGCTGTTACCGAACCTGCATTGAAGTCACCTTTATCTGCAGTGTGATTGATATCTGCGATATCTGATTCAAGCGCGCTTTCATAATCATCAATCAATGGCATATGCCAGACTCGATCACCAGAGATATCTCCAGCAGTTCTAAGCTCTTTAATCCACTTTAAGTTTCTTGAATATAGCGCGGCATATTGTTTGCCAAGTCCAAGAGTTGCCGAACCTGTTAGCGTGGCAATATCGATTAAATAATCAGGTTTTAAGTTTTTGACCGCATATGCCAAGCCATCTGCTAAAACTAAGCGCCCTTCAGCGTCTGTATTTAGAACTTCTACGGTTTTGCCGCCGTAATGTGTGATTACATCACCAGGTCTTTGCGAAGTTGATGAAATTGAATTCTCAGCGCACATAAGCAATGCAGTTACTTTTACATTAGCCTTCATATCTTTTAATGCGCTCATAACTGCTAAACAAGCTGCCGCGCCAGCCATATCACTCTTCATTGGAATCATAATGTCGTACGGACGTTTTAAAGAGATTCCGCCAGTATCGTAAGTAATACCTTTTCCAACTATCACAATATGTTTTGCGCCAGATTTGCGTGGCACATAAGTCATTTTTATAAAACGTGGACCCGGCTTTGGAGAGGATCCACCAACAGCTCTTAATCCCCCAAATTCCTTTAAAGCAGCTCCGGATTTGATTTCAACTTTTGCGCCATTGGCGTATTTCTTTGCTTGACGCGCTATCCATTCCGGATTTTTGATATTTGATGGCGTATGAATTAATTGGCGAGCGCGATTTACAGCATCCGAAACTAACTGCGCACTTTTTAATACTTCAATTTCACCATTTCTAACTTCTATATTCGAAGTAAAAGTTTTAGCGTCGCTCTTTAAATTCCAAGTAAAATTTCCTAAATTAGCTGAAACTAGAAAACTTTTTGTTTCATCTTTTTTCAAATCCAAGTGAAGATAAACATCATCGCTCTTGCCGCGAAGTTTTCGTCCGACTGCAGCACCAGCTTGTCTAAGTTCGGATGCACTTGCTTTTCCTAACGAAACAAATGCCAAACGTTCACATTTGTAACCTTCTGCACTGACTGGGATTTCAAAAATTTCTCCAGCTTTTAAAGGTTTATCGCTAGGTGCAAAGAAAGCTAATTCATCTTCAAAATTTAATTGGAAAAGTTTTGCTAATTCTGGTGCGGCGGCCTTGCCATCAATTACTGGCAAGAAGATTTGAGCTGCTTTTTTGGATAGCTTCTCTGCGCGCTTAAAAGTTAGCATGCGCGCGAATATAACGCTTTTTGATTACTTCTTAATCAATTGAACTGCAGCTTGAAGGCAACTTCCCAAGTTGGCCGCTTCTTCTGCGTTTAGTTCGACTACTAGGCGACCTCCGCCTTCTAGTGGGATACGCATTACCAAGCTACGAGCCTCCTTGGTGACTTCCATTGGTCCATCACCGGTGCGCGGCTTCATTGCTGCCATAGTAAATCCCCCAAGAGTTAATGCTTATTAAATAGTCACTGAATTTTCAGCCAGGGAGAATTATCTCGTATTGCCGCCATCCGCCCAAATCGGGCAATTCAGCGCCTAGCAAGTCCTAGCAAGTCCTAATTAAGTCCTATCTCCCGAGCAAGAGCCGCCTTGCCAGCTTTAATGATTCGCGCCACAGACTCAGCAGGTACACCGAGTATTGCAGCTATCTCTTCGGAAGATTTATTACCTAGATAATGAGCTCGAAGTACAAATTGGTACTCCTCAGGGAGCGACTCAATTACTTCAATTATTAAACGCTCCACAATGGAGAAGTTTACTTACCTGCGATGTGATTGAGGGCTTCATCTACCGAGCGTGCCCAGAAAATAAGTTCTTGCATGCCTGGCTTTACAAAATTCTCAGCTTCTAAGTGATTTATCAATTCGAGCAGTGGTTTGTATAAATCAAAGGGATCCAAAATCACAATTGGTTTGTCGTGAAACTTTAAAAAACGGCCCACCCAAATTTCAAATAACTCTTCCAGCGTACCTGCGCCACCTGGAAGTACAACAAAGGCATCAGAAAGTTCTTCTATTAATCCTTTTCGTTCGCGCATATCTTTAACTACATGTAATTGATCAGAGTCATGATCTGCAAATTCAATTTTTACTAGCGCATCTGGAATCACGCCGATTGTTTGCGCACCACCAGCACGAGCTGCTTTAGCGACCGCACCCATGCTTGAGATTTTTCCGCCGCCTGATACCAAGGTCCAATTTCTGGATGCGATACCTGAGCCCAGTTCCGTGGCCAAGTGGATATGTTTCTCATCAATGGTTGGCGAAGAGGAACAGAAGACGCTAACTTTCATCAGCACAGACTAATATGCGCTTATGTCTATTGCATCTGGTCACGGCATTGCCACCATCACCGCAAGCGGAGTGGTGCTCGATGTCTGGTATCCAAACCCTGCGCTCGCGCCATTAAATGGCTCTGCTTCGGCGGA
>JACCDO011718613.1_pt1 | contig 13226 bp, 10 predicted proteins | sample 7446101 | NCBI WGS metagenome assembly JACCDO01 (sample SAMN15323440, study PRJNA562643) | freshwater metagenome | isolation source: river surface water | place: USA:Blue River Watershed | collected 2017-08-16
AGTTTTGCCCTTAATTCCCGAGGTGACAAACTATCTGGTTTTTCTACAGATGGAATATTGAGAACAGCTTTACCTTCTGCATTTAAGGTAATTGGATTTAAAATATTAAGGTTTGCATATTGTTGTTCATCTTTTGTTCCAAAAACAAAACCATCTTTTTTAAACCCTCTGGGTTGATTCACTTTTACAAAGAATAAATCTGTTTCTACTCGAACTTGATCTAAAAATCCCCCAAAATGATAACTACCATTGATTTGCACCTCATAATTTGGTGTCATCGCCGAAGGTTGAGAGAGATCAGGTTGATTGATAATCTCTGTTTTAATCTTAAATTCTGCTGGTTTCAAATAATCAACTTGAAATGATTCCTCATCCAATAAAGCTTCCTTAAAATATTCAAGATCAATCGCATCTAATTCATTACTAATATGTTGTAATTCTGTGTTATTAAACGCTGGATAGATTTCTTTGAGCTTTTGATAATCATAGGCTCTAATCAACCAATCTCCACTAAGTGCTGATTGGGGAATATGGAAAACATGCTCTAATACCCCAACTTCATTGGTTTTTGCCAAATAAGAATCGATTAAATGGGTATATTCACCTTCATCAAAAAAACCCAAAGCAGAAATCATTTGCAATAAAACTGTTGTACCAGAACCTTTGCCTGAAGGACCTCTCACATTGAGCAAAACTTGTACATCTTCATCAAGACGATAAATCCCTCTATTTAAGAAAAGCATGCCATGTCTTTTTTTCCAATCATCTGCTTTTTTAAATTGATCAGTGATCAGATGATCTCTTAAGCTCAAAATGCTCAATTCACCAACATCACTCATCGCTGTGATCATGACAGCTTTATTGCCATTTTTACCTTCAAAAATACTCTTAGGAAAGAAAGCATTACCATTCTTATCTGTTTTTTGTTGGGTCAACACTCGATTATTATTTGCCAAAACAGATACTTCAATATTTTCTAAAGGCTCTTGTTTTTCAAGGGCTAAAGCTTTCACATGATGACCATCTGATGTTTCAAATGATTGTAAACCAATATGTGAAGGAATAATCCATAAAATTTCTTGTATTCTGTTGATCTTTTTTTCATTAATCCCTAAACGATGAGGTGTTCTGAGATTAAGATCTACACTGAGATTTCTTGAATGTGCAGGTCCCAATACTTCTGCATCTGTCTCTGTATCACTGATTTGTCTGAGATGGACAAAGAAAGATTCTACCTGATCTTTTGCGGCAATCTCCAAAGAATAAGATGCTTTCTCTTTTTCAATCATAGGCTCTAATAGATGCTGTGTATGATTTTGTAATACTAAAAAGAAGAATGAATCTTTATGTTCTGCAAGGTTGATCGGAATTGGTAAATTCGCTTTACTTTCTTGATCTACAACAGGTGTTGGGAGATCATACTCACCATGCCAAACTTCACTACCATAATATTTCACAACATCATCAATAAATTGATCATTTTCTGCCATTTCAAGATCTGTTACATAACCATAACGATAATCATAAGCAGAATGAAATGAAGATAGATTTGAACCAAAAGGATACTTTGACTTTAGTCTACTTGGACGATTAAAATCAAATGACCTTGTCAAATGTACAAGATTTGATTTTTCTACCTTATATAATTTAGCATATAATTTATTGATATTTTTATAAAAAATAGGAATTTCTTTGGTTTGATATGGAACCATGAATTTAGTATTAAATACTTTAATTGATTCTTTTTTTGTGGGTTTTATATATTTTAAGCCAATACTTTTTGTTGGATGATAATCAGCCATTAAATCTTCATTAATTTTAAAGGTTAACCCTTTTTTTACGCCCAATAGATATGAATGTTTTTCTTTTAAATCCAAACAAAAACCAGTAATTCTTTTCTTAGAATCTATTACAAATTCTAATTTTAAATCATGAGAACTTATATTTTTATATTCGTTATCAGTACACTCTTCACATTTGCTCTCATATTCTTCTTCATATTCATATTCATTTTTCTTTTCATTTTCATTATAAACATCAAAAGTCTTCTCATGTTCTGTCAAATATTCAATTTCATTCAACTTTTTCTCTTTAATTTCAAGGAGATCTAAAAATTGTTGTTTTTGTTCTTCTAATACAAATACTTCATAATCAGAAGCATTTTCAGAATCACTATATCTAAAATTATAAGGATCAAATTTATGGGTATCCAATGAAAAACATGATAAATTATTCTTATCTTCAGTATTTTGAAGCATAAAAGATATATTTTGATAGGGATTGTTTTCTATTTTTTTCGTGTACTTGTATTTTTCATTATACTGATACACTTCGTGTGGTTCATCTAAAAGTATATCAGTCTTGAAAGAAGAACATTTGGAAAGAAATTGATAATTGTTTGATAAATAGATTAAACCTCTAGGAAAAAAGAACTCTACTGTTGACATGACTTCAAGGGAATTTCTAAAACAAATCTGATTTTTTTCTTTATTGTGGTATAAAGATGCAATTTGGGGTTTAAATGGATAATTTTTATACTGCACTTGAATGCGCTTGATATAATCATCTGAATAAAAAAATGAAGATAGATTCACACATACATCTACATATTCTTGATGATCATATTTTTTCACAGTTGGCTCTGATGAGCAATCTCTAAAATAATCATAATCATTTGATAACATCACTTTTTTCAAATATTCATGTATACTATCTTTGATCATCTCATAATCTTGTTTGAAATACTCTTTTTGTTCTTGATCTGGGCGTTCTTTGGCAAAAGGCAAAGGACTTTCAGAAACAACATTATCTTCTTTCTTTTCTTCTATGATTTCTTTGCTTTTTGCTTGCAAAGATTGTTTGAGCGCTTCTTGAATCAGTTGATTCTCGATTTGAGCTGCTTCTGATTGTTTGCGATCAACATCAACTGGGGGCGTTGGATTTTCTTGGGCAATTAACAAATGCTGGTCAATTAACCCAAAAAATAAGATGAGAATGGCAATTCGCCATCTGGATTTAAACATATTTCTTCTCCTTAAAGGATCTAGTATCTTATGAGCGCATCTTAACAAAAAAACTAAGAAAATATTTTACATCTTTTATTTTTTTTAAATATATTGAATTTTCAACTTTGAATGCCTATGATTTCACCATATTTTTATTATCTTTTCATCATACAGTCGTCTTTCATAGACAAGGATTTAAGGGATTTCTATGCAAAATATCAGCCCTTGGATTGTATTTCTTTCGTTTTTGGGATTGTGCTTTTTTTTAATGTTTGCTGCTTTATTCTTGAGCAGATTGCTTCAAGTGAAAGCCAAAACATACTCACCCAACAGAGATGTGCCTTATGAATGTGGAGAAGAACAAGATGGGATTGCTTGGGTTCGCTTTCATCCGCGATATTATCTAGTGGCATTGATCTTTGTACTTTTTGATATCGAAGCACTCTTTATGATTCCTTGGGCATTAAACCTCAAAGAACTCGGTGTTTTGGGGATTTGGGAAATGCTGTTTTTTGTTACTATGCTCCTGCTTGCTTGGTTATATGCCTTGTGCAAGGGGATTTTTAACTGGCAAAAATAAAAAGAAAGGTGGATTCAAAATGTCTATACTCGATGAAGAATTGAGAACTTACTCTCATCCTTTATACCAGTGGATGCTCAATATTCCTGGTGCGGAAATTTTCTTAACCACCGCAGACCAATTGCTCACTTGGGGCTCTCAAAATTCCCTATGGGCTTTCCCGATGGCGACAAGTTGTTGTGGGATTGAATTTATGGCAGCTGCAGCCAGTCGCTTTGATTTGGATCAAATCGGTACCATTGCGCGTGGCACACCTAGACAATGCGATGTCATGGTGATTGCAGGGACCATTACTGTGAAAATGGCGCCCAGAGTGAAAAGACTTTGGGATCAAATGCCAGAACCCAAATGGTCTATTGCCATGGGTTCTTGTGCGATTTCTGGTGATTTTTATCGAAATATCTATTCAGTTGTCCCCGGTGTAGATACTTTTATGCCTGTAGATGTCTATGTGCCCGGCTGTCCCCCAAACCCAGATCAATTGATTGCTGGGTTTAAGAAACTCCAAGAGAAAATACAACTTGTGAGAGAAAATAAATGGGTTGAACCCAAAATCCAAGAAGATTCCCCTATTCTTATGGGTGGACAAGCTTGTCGCCTCAAAGACCCAAATCGCCCAGAACAAACCAGTATCGATCAACAAGAGCAGAGCTATAAAATTGGTCTTAATGGCGAACTTATCCTTCAAGAAAGATGAGCATTTCAAATGAAATCTGCATACACTGATCTCAGCCATGAACTTCAAGAAATATTAACTCGGTTTTTTGGGCATAGTCATTTTGAAAATCAAAGTCCATTACTCCATGCCAATGAAATCGAAGCATTTGCCAAAGAGATTAAAAATCTGGGTTTTGTTTATTTTATTCATTGTTCAGTTTCTCACTATTATTCCAAAGAAGCCAAAGCCTATTTCCATTCTCTAGGTTACAGTAATCCCTCCTATCAATCTACCCCTTTGCTGACTGAAAGCGAACGCCTTGAAAATGCGCAACAACAAGAAGAAGGCTTTTTGATCACTTATGCTGTGAGAAATATACAATCCCCTTCTCTCACCCTTGAATTTAGAACCAAATGTTTAGGATCCCAAGCCCAAAGTCCAAGCTTATCATCTGTTTGGCTAGGGGCAGATTATCAAGAACGCGAACAATATGATCTCTTTGGGGTTCGATTCAATCAACATCCCAACCTTCAAAGAATTATGTTGACTGAAGATTGGCAAGGTCACCCTTTAAGAAAAGATTATGCCATTGATACCCCCCAATATCCTTGGAGATCTGCAAAATGAAGATGCCTTATGCGAATATAGACTTACCTCAACACCTTATCCAAGAAGAATGGGTTAACCCTTATTTAGATATCGATCAATATGAGAGTAATGGTGATCTACTGACCATCAATATGGGCCCCCAACACCCTTCTACCCATGGTGTACTTAGGCTCAAGCTTTGGATGGATGGGGAACAATGTATTAAAGCGACCCCTTATCTCGGTTATCTTCATCGTGGCAAAGAAAAACTATGTGAAACCCTTTCTTTTGTGCAAATCACAGCGATCATCGATAAAGTCGATTATGTATCTCCTATGCTCAATGAAATTGCGATTAATATGGCTTTTGAGAAGCTCCTTGAGATCGAAATCCCACCCCGGGCTGTGTATATGAGAACCATACTCGCTGAACTCCAAAGAATTGCCAGTCATCTCTTATGGTTGGGTACTTTTGGTTTAGATCTTGGTGGTGCACTCGGTGGGGGTGCAAGTGTATTCTTGCATTGTTTTAGGGAAAGAGAATTGATTTTAGATTGTTTTGAAGCGCTTACTGGGAGCAGGTTTCACTATAACACCCATACGGTAGGTGGAAATAGACATGATTTCCCTCAACATTGGGATCAACAAGTAATTAGCGCATTAAAACGCATTGAAAATCGAATCCCAGAATACCAATCCATGCTCTATGACAACCCAATCTTTATTGCCAGAACCAAAGGGGTAGGGGTTTTAGATCCTAGATTAGCGTTAGAACTCGGTGTAAGTGGACCTAACCTAAGGGCCAGTGGTGTTTCTTTTGATTTAAGGAAGAACGATCCTTATCTCTTATATCCCCAACTCGATTTTAAAGTCATTACTTCTCAACGGGGTGATTGTCTTGGGCGTTATGAAGTCAGGGTTCTTGAGATCAAAGAATCGATTGCTATGCTTAAACAACTCTTCTCTGGATTCCCTACACATGAGAATACAGCGATTTGTGCATTAAGACCCGTCAATGCACCTACTTCTTCTCGATCTAAACAATGGCATAGTTGTTATCAAAGCATTGAAAGCGCAAGGGGAGAATTAGGGGCTTATGTGATTTCTGCCCCCAAAGCCATTGCGCCTTATCGCTGTAAGATCAGACCCCCAAGTTTTATCGCAGTATCAGCTTTGCCTTATCTTTGTGCTGGTGCAAATCTATCAGATATTGTCGTGATTTTAGGTTCTTTGGATCCCATTATGGGGGAGGTAGATCGATGATAGAAATATTGTTAATCTCTTTTGTCTTGCTCAATCTCATTCTCTTGTTTTGCACTTGGTTTATTTGGTTTGAACGCAAATTAGCTGCTCGTTTTCAAAATCGTGTAGGTCCAAGCGTGGTAGGTCCATTTGGTCTACTTCAATCAATTGCTGATCTCATCAAGCTCTTGCAAAAAGAAGATACCAAACCCAAACAAGCAGATGCTATTTTATTCTATTTGGCTCCTTTACTCAGCGCAGTTTTAAGCCTCAGTCCTTTTGCCATCATTCCTTTATTTCATCAAAATTTCTTCCATCAATCGATTGCACAAATCGATATTTCTATATTGCTTTATCTCTCATTATCTAGCCTAATTGTCATTCCTACTTGGATGGCTGGGTGGGGGAGTCATAACAAATATGCTTTACTTGGCGCGATGCGTGCCATTTCCCAAAGCATTTCATTGGAAATCCCGATGTTGATGAGTGCTTTAATCCCTGTGATCATGTCTGGAAGCTTGAATATCGCCCAAATCATGGATCATCAAAATCAACATGGTGCTTTGATTTTCCAAGGTTATGGGATTGGCTTTTTGGCTTTTTTGATTTTTTATCTCGCTTCACTGGGAGAAGCCAATCGTATTCCCTTTGATATCCCTGAGGCTGAAAGCGAATTGATTTCTGGGGTAAGCACTGAATACAGTGGGATGAAGTTTGGGTTGATCTATTTGGCTGAATATGTACATACAGTGCTTTCTTCTCTCATTGCAAGTGCCTTATTCTTGGGTGGGTTTAACGGCCTATTTGGTGGTTTTGGCTTACATTGGTTGATCATCAAAGCATTACTCTTGATCCTTGTGATTTATTGGCTCCGTTGGTCTTTTTTAAGGCTAAGAGCTGATCAACTCTTGAAATTATCTTGGTATTATCTACTGCCATTTTCTTTGATTTTAATGCTATTGACAGCAATCGGAGTGGTTTTATGATCAAATCATTTTTTTTCTTATTTAAAGCCATGTATATCACGTTGATCAATGCATTTAGACCCACAACGACTGAATCTTTGCCTTGGCTCGGTAAGAGGATATATCAATATCGCTATAAAGCGACTTTTGCTTTAATCCACGATGAAAATGGGGAAGAGAAGTGTATTGGGTGCAAGATTTGTCAAAGAATTTGCCCTTCTGATATTATTCGTGTGACACCTTCTGAAAAAAAAGAAAGTCCTTTCACTGGAAAAAGCAGATTATACAGTGATGATTTCACCCTTGATCTAAATGCTTGTATTGCTTGTGAATTATGTGTGCAGGTTTGTCCAGTGGATGCGATTGTCATGATGAAATCACCTGCACCTGTTGGGTTTAGTCGAGAGGAATTATTTTTGACTAGAGAAAAATTATATGAGAATGAGAAACGCTATGAAAAAAGCTGGGCAGATGGCACTGTGTTGACAACAATGCAAAACCCAAATCGTAAATAGGATCATTATGATAAACAATCTTGTTATTTTAGTTTCATTACTACTACTCATCTCTGCTGTAATGCTAGTGCTCAGTCAAAATCTCGTCAGAACAGTGCTTCTCTTGTCTGCACATCTCTTGATCACAGCTTTTTTATTTGTGGCATTAAATGCAAGTTTTCTCGCCATGGTTCAAGTGCTTTTGTATACAGGGGGGGCTTTGATTCTCAGTTTATTTGCTGTCATGCTCAATCATCAAAATATGTCTCAACAGGACTTGGCTGTGGCGCCAGTGCTTTCTAAACCCAAAGCACTCTTGATCGCTGTATTCTTATTCTTGGCTTTGGGACTCGCCATTGATCAAAGTTCTTTCCCTGTGGAAACTTTAAGTCAAGTGCCTGTACTCTCATCTCAAAGCGGACTTGCCAAAGAAATCGGTGCTGATCTATACAGCAACCATATTCTCTCTTTTGAATTATTATCCCTACTCTTAGTTGCTGTACTGATCGGCACGTTGGTGATTGCTAAGAAATCAGATGAGGTGTTATCTTGATCGAGCATATCGAATTTTATCTTTATCTAGTGGCACTCTTGATTTCCATCGGTTTATACGGTGTGCTTACATCTAAACAACCCATCAAGATGTTGATTTGTGTGGAATTAATCATGAATGCCATTCATCTCAATATGATTGTATTTAGCAGGTTCTTTGCTCACAAAATCTCTCAAACCCTCACGATTTTTTCAATTACATTGACAGTCCTAGAACTCGCCATTGGATTATCATTGCTCTTGCTCTGGTATCGATTAAAAAGGAAGAAAATATAATGGATAATCCGCTTTACATCAGCTTTCTTTTATACAATGCCGTATTTTGGGGCACAATGATCCCATTGATTGGCTTTTTTGTGCTCTCTTTGATGACATCGCTTCGTCAATCGAGATTTGCTCCTTTCTTGGTGATTCTACTGACAACCATTACTTTGGGTTGTAATATCCTACTTGCAATGCTTACTAGTCCTATTGTGCCATCAATATGGGCTTTTCCTTGGATCAGTTCAGCTGATTTAACCCTAGAATTGGGATTTCATTTGGATAGCATTAGCGTGACGATGGGATTATTTGTCTTGGTCATCGCTTGGATTGTACAACTCTATTCTTTGTATTATCTCAAAGATGAATCTGTGATTGATAAAGGGCGTTATTACTTATGGCATATCCTCTTTGTCTTTGCCATGAATCTATTGGTGTATGCCCCCAATCTCCTTCAATTTTTCTTGGGTTGGGAATTGGTAGGATTATGTAGTTATCTCTTGATCGGTTTTCAATTTAAGAAATATCAAGCCACTTGGGCTTCTACTCAAGCTTTCTTATTTACTAAATTTAGCGATTTAGGGTTTTTGGCAGCGATTGTGATCTTGATTACCCAATTTCAACAACTCGATTGGTTGACTGAAGAGATGCAATTCGCACCTGATCAAGAACAATGGATCATGGCTGTAGGATTCTTCTTACTGATCGCTGTGATTGGAAAATCAGCCCAATTTCCCTTACATGTATGGCTCAAAGGTGCAATGCAAGGCCCTACCCCTGTATCTGCCCTTTTGCATGCTGCCACCATGGTTGCCATTGGGATTTATCTCTTGGTACGAAATTGGACCATGATCAGTGCTTTGGGTGTTGTTCTTGATGTGATGCTTTATGTGGGTTTGATCACAGCTGTGGTTTCAGGGATTTTGGCGTGTATCTCTGCTGATCTTAAAGAAACTTTGGCTTACTCCACTTCTTCTCAACTCGGTTTAATGTTGGCCAGTATCGGTTGTGGTAACCCAGATGCTAGCTATTTTCATCTCCTCTCTCATGCTGGTTTTAAAGCTTTATTGTTTTTAAGTGCTGGACTCTTGATTCATGCTTACCATGGCACAGAACTTCATCGTTTTGGCAAAGCTTTTCAAGAATACAAATGGCTTTCTCTTTCATTTTTAATCGGTCTGCTCTCGTTGATGGGTTTCCCATTCACAGCTGGGTTTTGGTCTAAAGATTGGATTTTGGAAGGTTTGTTTTTAAGGACAGAAAGCAAATATATTGCGATGTTGATCTTGGTGCTTACTGGGTTTTATAGCATGAGATTGGCTTATTTGGTTTTATTTGCCAAAGCCAAAACAGCGATTTTAACGCTGAATGATCACCCTACAGAACGTATTTCTCCTTGGGTGCAATCCCTGCTCTTTCCCCTTGTCATTCTCTCTTTGGGTTTTGGGTTCTTGGCTGATTTCTTTGATGAAAAATGGAGATTATATGGTCAAGTCACACATCACGCCATTCGCGTATGGCCTACTGCGTTATTGATGACAAGTGTGGGTGTGATTATGGCTTTTTATCATAGTAGGAGAGCTCAAGCGATCTATGTTGCTGAGCAATGGACTTTGCCTTCTCTACAAGGATTTTATGGTTGGATATGGGAAATGGCTAAACTCAAAGGTAGGGTTTTTGCTTGGATTGATCGTTACTTGATTGATGCTTTATTCAATGGCATTGCCTATTTATCTCTATGGGTAGGAGATGGTTTTAAAGAGAAGAATCATGAACAAAAACAAGCGAGTGTAAGCACTTGGTTTTTGATCATCATTGCGCTCATTGTCGCTTTATTTTATCGTGGTTTAGGAGGTTGATATGACATTTCCCATATTGAGTTTAGTGATTTGGTTACCTACTCTCTTTGCACTTTTGATTTTATTATCTGGCACCAAAATCATGAGCAGAATATTGGCGATTTTAGGCAGTGCAATTACCTTATTGCTTATGAGCTATATCGCCTTAGACCCAGCGATTGAACCTTCTTTGTTAAATCATATTGAAGAGATTGAACTGAGTACTAGATTAGGGTTTGGTTATAGAATAGGATTAGATGGTTGGGGTGTGGTTTTGCTCTTACTGACCACTTTGCTTTGTTTTACAGGTGTATTGTTATCCTTGAAAATCGAAGAGCGTGTTCATCAATTCTACGCATTACTCTTGATCCTGACCACCGGCGTGATGGGTGTATTTGTTGCCCAAGACCTACTCCTCTTCTTCTTTTTTTATGAACTCGCCATTTTACCCATGTATCTCTTGATCTCGATTTGGGGTTCATCTCATCATGTGGAAAAATCTGGACCTTTGGCGTTTAGCTTTGATCGTTTGGCTGTGGGACATCATGAATATGCAGCCATGAAGCTGACTATCATGCTCTTTCTGGGTTCTATTTTGATTTTAATCGGTATTTTTAGCATTTGGTCTCAAGCTCAAACTTTTGATTTATATGAACTCGCTCAAAAAACAGTCACAGCTGAATTGCAATATTACCTATTCCCCATTCTATGGGTAGGTTTTGGGATTTTGGCTGGGTTATTTCCTTTTCATACTTGGTCACCTGATGGGCATGCCAGTGCACCTACTGCTGTTTCTATGCTACATGCAGGGGTATTGATGAAATTAGGCGCTTTTGCTGTGTTGAGAATCGCTATGGTGCTCTTGCCTCAAGGTGCTCAGATTTGGGCGCCTTGGGTGATGGTTTTTGCATGTATCAATGTGATTTATGGGGCGATGTGTGCTTTGGGTCAAAGCGATTTAAAATATGTAGTAGCTTATAGTTCAGTCAGTCACATGGGGATTGTCTTTATTGGGATGTCTAGCTTGGATCAAACTGGGTTTAGTGGGGCAATCTATCAATGTGTTGCGCATGGTTTAATGACAGCGCTCTTCTTTGGTGTCATTGGTGTTTTGTATCATAGTATACATCACAGAGATATCACTAGGATGTCTGGGTTTATGAATAAGGCACCGAGATTGGCTGTTTTCTTTGGGATTGCGCTTTGTTCATCTATTGCTTTACCAGGTTTTGGCGGTTTTATCGCAGAATTATTGGTTTTTATCGCTGGGTTTAAAAAATATGGTTGGCTTTCTTTGATCGCTTTACTAGGTGCTTGGATCAGTGCATTGTACCTATTACGCGCGTTTAGGAAGATCTTTTGGGGGCAAGTCAATGAACATGAAATCGCACCTACTGACAGTCAAGGGGTAGAGCATTTTGCTTTGTTTTGTATTGCTCTTATCTTAGTGATCATCGGTATATACCCCAGTTTATTATTGGATTTTATCGATAAAACAAGCAGTTATTACTTTAACTTACTGATCAGTAAAGCGGGTTAAAATGAATCTCATTGAACAATCCTTTCAACTCTCATCTTTTAGCATAGAACTCATGGTATTTGCTTTGTTTCTATTGCTTTTTAGTTTTGAATTACTGTTGTCTTTCTTTCCCATTGCCACATCCAAGAATGTAGTCTCTCAACTCAGCGCCGAGAAACATGCCTTGTCAATCCTTGCGATCTTGGGTTTAAGCTTGATTCTTGGGATTTCATTCTTGATTGATATTCGTTGTGATTACCCTAGTTATCTCAATGATTCCCTTGCGATCTATGCCAAACGTGCCATTCTCTTGTGTGCGATATTGATCCTCTTGGTGATGCATCAAGGCATTGAGAGATTTGCATTAAGGCAAGGGGAATTGATCTCTCTTTATTTGCTTTCTTTATTGGGTTTATTATTTTGGGTTTCTACCAAAGACTTGATCTCTTGGACCATTGCCTTAGAACTCAGTTCTATGCCTTTGGTCTTAATGACAGCCTTTGATAAACAAGAACAACAAGTACGATCTGCCTTCCATCTCTATTTGACTGCTGTTTTAAGCAGTATTGTCTTGCTTTTTGCCCTTTCTATTCTGATCGGTTGGACTGGGGAAAGCGATTTTTCAAAGTTGAGGAATCAGCTAGCAGCAGCAAAACCTGCAATGATACAATTGGCATTGATATTGGTGATTTTGAGTACTACTTTTAAAATGGGCTTATTTCCCAGTCATCGTTGGCTCAGCGATAGTTACCATTGGGCATATCAAGGTACGATTGCTTATCTCGGCACTTTGACGAAATTAGTGGCTTTGGTTGCGATTGGTAGATTGGTATATACTGTTTTTCCAGCATATCTCTCATTTTTGGAACCTTATGTTTTCTTCATCGGTGTTGGTTCTTTAATTGTGGGGCATTTTGGGGCTTTGGCTCAAAAACCAAGTCGTAGGATGTTGGCTTATGCAGGGATTGCGCAAGGTGCTTTGTTATGGATGGCTTTGTTTTCTATGAATTCTTTGGCTTTGGGGGCAGCTTTTTATTTTGGATTTGCTTATCTCTTGGCGTTTTTATTGATTTTATTGATCGATATGTCTGTGCTTAAACATGATGGGGATCAACAGATCGGTTATGATCAACTCAAGAAATATCCTTTCTTTCTCTTTGCTTTTATTCTAGCGATTTTATCGATGGCTGGGATTCCACCACTCTTGGGATTTTGGGCTAAGTTTAATATTTTATTGGGGATATTTAAGGGTCAACATTATCTCTTTATTTTGATTGCACTCTCTAGTGCTTTGATTTCTTTGTATTATTATTTGAGTTGGGTGAAGGAAATTCTAGTTGTTCAAGAAGTGAAGATGGTGGAAGTGGCAGAGATCAAGGTAAGCACTTATGTCATTGCGTTTATTTTATTGTTTGCGCTACTTTTACTGGGTTTATTTCCTCATCTACTATTGAATGATCTACAGCATTTGGCTCAATTATTGATTAAAGACTGATTTAGAATACATAGTTTAGACCAAGACTAA
>JACCDO011810503.1_pt1 | contig 13224 bp, 4 predicted proteins | sample 7446101 | NCBI WGS metagenome assembly JACCDO01 (sample SAMN15323440, study PRJNA562643) | freshwater metagenome | isolation source: river surface water | place: USA:Blue River Watershed | collected 2017-08-16
GAGAACCTGTGACATCAAATCTACCAAGTATTGTTCGATCTAAAAAACCTGTTGCTCTCCAAGATCTAGAAATTGTCAAACCTATATTTCTGTCAAATACTGCGCTAGTGACTGAAAATCCACTTCTACAGCTTGAAGGGTCAGTATCTTCTTGACTTACTATATGGGTATTTACCATACTGAATCCAGTACCAGCAATGTTAGTTGCACCAAATCCAACTCCAATACATGGAAAGTCAGTTGTAATATCAAAAGAACCAATAGCTGCAGAATTTGTAAGGTGATAAACTACAAATGCTTTAGGTACACCAAAACCTTCTGGTAACAATATATTATATGCACCGTTAGCTTGTGCTGCTGGAATTCTAGAGTGTACTGTACATACCTTCATTAGACTTCTTGAAGCTCCAAATAAATAGAAAAATTTGCATGTGTTGCATTTAGTGTAGTAAAGTTCAATCTTAACTTGTCACCAGAAGTTAAGAATGTTCCAGCAGTTGAAAAACTAATTGTAGATGTTTCATAAATACCAGCACCAGCTATATTAATTGATGTAACAGCTATTGCACTGAATGCTCCTACACCTGATGATTTATCAATTTGAATTGTCGAAGTACCAGCTGAGGGTGTTTCAACTCTAACATGGAATTCTTCTGGTCTGTATGTGAGAGGAATGACACCATCTTCTGGTGAGTCAGGTATTCTTACAACAACTGCATCAGCTCCAGAAGTCACTGGAGTGTATCCAGAACAAAATGAAACTACTAAAGGTCTTAATGCTCTAATATGTCCAGTAGTTGTGATTGGTCCAAGAACTGCTGTGGTAAGACCTGTTCCTGTTGTAATAGATGTAACAGTTCCAGATCCTCCACCTCCACCAGGTTGTACCCAAATTAAGTTTCCTGATGTGTCTGATTGTAAGTAAGAAGCTCCTGTGCCTGGAAAGTTAGTTGGAAGTGTATATGTTCTATTTTGTACGTTTGATGCACTAGCCTTAAAACCAACATAGTTAGTATCATCTAGTCTATACGATCTTATTTCGTTTCCAAACCTAGCTTCAAAAGAGTTACTCCCCTTGACTGCATTTGTATTTAAAACAAATTGCATTCCAGTATCAACAGAAGTTCCAAATGCAGCTCCGCCAGTCACTGTTAATTTATGTGAAAGACTTGGTGTTTGTGTTCCAATACCTACTGATTGTCCAAATTCTCCAATACCGATTGTTCCACCAGCACTAGCTCTAAGTAAGGGAATACCAGACACGTCATTAACTGACCAAATTGTTCCAACTGTTAGATTTGAGTCTAAGGAAAATACTTGTCCTTCATTACTAGTGAATGACATTGTGTTATCATCTAATATTTCTAAAGTAATTACAGATGATCCAGCAGCAGATCCAGTAAAAACAATATTAGGAAATGTTGCTTTATTTTTACTTGTTGTTATTCTTATGTTTTTATCTGAATTTGCCATGTTATTTCTCTATTATTATAAAATATTTTTTATAATCCATATCTTGATTTCTGTGCGTTATAAATTTGTGTAATTTGTTGCGCAGATATGTTTGTTGTATATGTCATGAGTTGACTTACAGTTCCATTTAGCTTTCCAAAATTTGCAGAATCTATAGGGTTGCCAATACTAAGGTTTGTATTTGCAGCAGCGGAAACTGCTCCTGTGGCTGTAGAATTCAGTGCTCCATTCACATAAAATCTATAATTGCCTATGATTGCTAAAGAAGTGTTATATGTGATAGCAAAGTGATACCAAGTATTTGTAGTGGCTGCAGGTAAAGTATAAGTGTATCCAGGGCCGGTTCTAAAAATAAAATTTCCACCTGAAACTCCTAACTCAAAACAGGTGTTGCCAGAACTATTATTACCAAATGAAACAATTGACTGATTTGCAGTTGAGTTTAAATAAACCCAGCAACATAGTGTTTTACTAGACCCTAAAGACAAACTTCCAGCATTATTAGAAGATGTTGCATATTGTGTTGAGCCATCTAATGTCAATAGAATATTCTTGAGTAGCGTAGTAACAGTTGGATTATTAATAAAAGAATAATTAAAATTCTTAAATAAGCATAATATAGTGTTTCCAGTTCCTGCGTATGAATTTTTATTCAAGTTATCTGTGAAACTATATATATTATCTAATGGCACATTTGGCCCACCACGTTGTCCCATTTTTATAACCCAAACCTATTTTTATAATTCCAAAAGTTTTTTTGTATTTCTCTTGCAGATAATGGCTTGTCGTAAAAATTTGCTCTTGAAATAAATCCACTCATTCCAAATCCACTATTATCACAACCAATTCTTAGAGTATTGTTAGTAAGGTTTATGCTTGATACAACAGCAGAGTGAGCTATTCCGCCATTTACATATAATTGAACATTGTGTGTAGAGCCTGAGATTAAAGTACTTGTATAGACTAAGTAATACCATTGATTTGTGTTATAATTATATGTAGTTAAAGTTCCTGAATTTCCAGTTCCAAGCAATATAACAGTACTAGATGTTGCCAATGCCATACCTGTTCCAGCACCATTTGCTCCAGTTGACATACATCCTTGACTTGCTTTTCTTCCAAATCTCACCCATGCAGCCATAGTTCTGCTTTGAGCTCCTGAAACCCCTGTGTTGTTCCTTGATGTTACAAATCCAGATCCACCAAAAACAAAAACACTTTCTCCTCTTGCAGATAAAAATGTAACTCCGCTAGAACTAAGTGATTGAGATCTAAGTAATGAATTTATTGTTGATCCAGTTCCAGAATAAGAATTGACATTTAAAGCATCAATTCTTACAACAACATTTTCAAGTGCTTGTCCTATAGGTCCAACTCCTCCACCCATTATTGTGGTCCCCCTCCTCCACCTACAGGTTCTGTTGTTGGATCTCCTGTATATGGGTTAGTTCCTATACCAGCATAACCAAATCTTCTTTTTAAAGCATGCCATGTTTCAGCTACTTCATTGTCAGTGAATACTTTTTTGTGAACTGAAGCATAATAAACTTTTCCATTGAAAAATTGACCAGTTCCAGTGTGATACGAACCTACAGTGTAAGTAGTTGGAGTACCAGTATTTGTTGCTACTGTTCCTGAAGTTTGCAAAGCGCCATTTATGTAAACTTTAGAATTGTTAGATCCATCACATGTATAGGTGACATGCCATACTGTTCCAACTCCAGCATAAGAATAGTTTAGTAATGCTGTACCACCAAATTTCCAAATCGCTCCTGTAGTTCCATCAAATCCAATTTGAACACTTTGACTTGCCCCATTATTAACTATAGCAAAAACATTTTGAGTTCCTGTGCGTGTGTTTGGAGAAAAAATTACATTAACAGTCATCGGTCCTTGTATATTAACAGGATCGGTTAATGTTGAATCTACAGCATATTGTGTTGATCCATTAAATACAAAATTAGAAGTTGATCCAAGAGCTGAAAATGTAGGAGAGTTTGTCAAAGTTAAATCATTTATTCCAGGAGATACAACATTTCTCCATGCTGTACCTGATCCTGGATAAGATCTAATATTAGCAGCATCAACTATAAAATGTAGATTATCTTTGGGAATATTTGGATTAAAATAATGACCCATTTAATACTCCGTTACAAGTTTAGGAATGTCTTTTCTTTCTGCCCAAACAGAATAGTAACAATGTATTGGATTCATTGAATTGTCTGCTATATACACATTGTAATTTTCTATTTTTTCTACATATAGTTGAGAATATCTACCAATAGGAGTTAGATGAACAGTATATGAATCTTCATGTACTAACCCAATCCAGTGATCAGGAACAGTAATAATATTTGTTCCTTTTAATTCTCCTCTGACATAAACTCCATTCTCAGGACCTTCTAAGCTTCCATATCTAAGCTTCATTCCTGGTTTAGTTGGGTGATCAATTACAAAGCTCTTATTTGTAGCTGATAATTCACCATTGATTTCTAATTCAAACTGTGGATTAGAAAGACCAATACCAACCTTTGTAGAAGATGCTGATAATACATTAACCCATAAACCAGCAGTATATCCGCCACCAGCAGTTGAGAACATTGAAACAGTAACTGCTGTACCACCGACTGAAATATATTCAAAACCACCTGCTCCACCAAAAGCACCATTATTATTGAATTGGATTTGTTTTGGACTACCCGCTGGAGAACCACTTCCTCCTCCCGGAGAGTTGACCCATGACATATTTCCTGAGGTATCGCACTGTAAGAACGATGCTCCAGTTCCAGGTGCTGCAAGAGGCAATCTATAGAATATATCTGCAGCTTGGGATTCATGTGCTCTTATGTAACTCATAAAGTTACTTGAGACTGTTGATGCTCCAATACCAATACCTAATGTAGAGTGAATAGAGAACAAGTTGCTTCCGAATGAAGCTGTTCCTTGGTCTTGAGAATATCTAAATCTTAATGCTGAAGCATATGTAGCTGGGCCTGATGGTACTACTTCAGTAGCAAATCTACTGAAGTAAACATTAGCAATTCCAGATCTTCCAGCCATTTCAAATGTTGGAGACCATCTTGTTGCTTGACCACCTGATGCTAGTCCGTTTTCTAATCTTAACCCTACTTGGGCAGAAGTAGTATGTGAAGCATTGGAATTAATTTGTAGTGTATATGCACTATTTTGCCATGTAAGCCCAGTAGCTCCACCAAATGCTCCACCATTATTGTATTGTAACTCTGTATTATTTCCAGCAGGTGATCCACTACCTCCAGTTGTCATTGGCACCCAAATCATGGTTCCTGCAGTATCTGATTGAAGAACTGAAGAACCTGTTGATGGATATGCTAATGGTAAAGTATATACAGAGTTTGCTGATGTTGCTCCAGCTCTAAATCCAGTGTGGTTTCCATTTGTAGAGTTATATAATTGAATACCTTGTCCAACACTTAATGAAAGACCAATAGCAGCACCACCAGCAACAACAAATGCACCACTATTTCTTGAAAGTGTAGCAGTAGTTGTATAGACGGATGATCCAGTTCCTGTAATTTGGAAAGTATCTACATTTTCATTGACAAATCTAATTCTGTTATTTGTTGTTGTTCCTAAAACTAACTCTGAAGTAGTTGATGTCAAGTAGACTGCATTAGGAATTCCAGTGCTTCCCAAACCTGTGAAACCACTTGAATTCATGCCAAAGTTGCCGTATCTACCTACATCAGTAGATGTATCATTATTTACAACAAAGTCAATAGAGGCAGATGCTCCATTGTTGCTATTTTGAATAATAAACTGGCTATAATTATTGACACTAGTTTGGAATGCAGAAAGTAAATTTGCAGCAGAATATGTAAGATTTCCTATTGCAAATAACCCTGATGTAGCTGCTGTAGCACTCAAGTTTCCAGAGAATACACCTGAAGTTAATACATTTGATAATGAGTTAAATGTAAGGTTAGTATCAGTAGATAAAGCAACTCCAGATCCACCGTTAGTTGGAGAGAATGTCAAGAAATGAGTTGCATTTGTGTTTGCAGAAACTGCATTGATGGTTTGAGCAGTAGTAGCTGTTCCTGTCACATTGCCAGTAAGAGTTCCAAAGAAGTTAGTTGCTGTGATTGCAGTACCAGATACATTTCCAGAGAAAGTTGTAGCTGAAAGAACATCAGTTGCTGGATTATATGTAAGTTGAGTGTCAGAAGAGACTGCAACACCAGAAGCCCCATTAACAGGGGAGAATAGCAAGAAGTGAGATGCAGAAGTTGTCGCTGATACTGTGTTAAGATTTTGAGATGTAGTTGCAGTTCCAGTTACATTTCCAGTTAATGTTCCGAAGAAGTTAGTTGCTGTAATTGCAGTACCAGTTAGATATTGAATAAATCCATTTCTCCAACCTAAACTGTTCAAACCTAGATCATATGTACTATCAGCATTAGGAACAAAATTAGAAATTAATCTTGCTGTAAAGTTGACAGTATCTGATGTAGCATTTCCAAAAACTCCAACACCATTGAATGTCAAGTTTCCACTTATAACTGCATTACCTGATGTCACTAAGGATGCAGAGTTGATTTGTCCACCAACTCCTAATCCTCCAGCTACTACTAAAGCACCAATCGCTGTACTTGTAGATTGAGTAGTGTCTGTTATGGTTGTTGTTCCACCAATAAATGCATTACCACCTAATCCTAAACCACCAGTAACAACTAATGCTCCAACGTTTGTTGCTGTTGAACTTGTAGCATGAGTTATTGAAACTGTACTGGTAGCAGTGTTGTTGGTGAATGTTGTAGAGCCATCAACACTTGATCCGGTTGCAGAGTAAAAAGCTATTTGATATTGTGCACCAGGATTAACCCCTGAACTTCCACCACCAGAACCTGCACTTGGTGTTGACCAATATAATCTTGCTGAACCATTTGTAGCAAGAACTTGACCAGAAGAACCATCTCCAGCAGGTAGGATATAAGTTACAGTTCCAGAGTTAGAAGCAGCAAAACCAGTATATGTCGATTGGTTAGCATTATATAATCTTAATTCATGACTTGCGGAGCTTCCAGATAAATATGTTTTATTATTAGAAACATCGATGGTAAATCTATTATTATTAGCTTTATCTTGAACATTGAATGCAAAGCTGTAGTTAGAATTTACATTCAATCCTTCAAAATTATTTGTTGTACCTACTATTACTCTGTCAGCAACATTTAAAGCATTTCCTGAGGTGTAGTTTAATTTGACTGTACCGTCAATAAACATGCTTCCACCAATACCAACACCACCTGAAACAACTAGTGCTCCAGTGGTTGATGATGTTGTATTGACTATACTTGTAACTCTTTCAAGTACAACTGTTGATGCAGTTCCTGAAAGGTTGCCAGAGAATACATCTGCTGTTAAAACATTAGTTGCAGGGTTGAATTGAAGTTGAGCGTCACTTGATACTGCTACACCTGAAGCTGTAGCATTTACTGGTGAGAATAATAAATAGTGAGCTCCCGCAGTTGTAGCAGCTGTAGTATTGATATTTTGAGATGTAGTTGCAGATCCAACACTTCCTACTAATGTACCAAAGAAGTTTGTAGCTGTTATCGCTGTTCCAGATACATTGCCAGAGAACGTAGTTGCAGACAATACATCAGTGGCAGGATTGTAAGTAAGTTGAGCGTCTGAAGAAAGAGCAACTCCTGAAGCACCATTTACAGGAGAGAATGTAATAAAGTGGTTTGCAGATGTTGCAGCTGATACAGTATTGACATTTTGTGAAGTAGTAGCTGTACCAGTAAGATTTCCAGTTACATTACCTGTAAGAGTACCAAAGAAGTTAGTAGCAGTAATAGCTGTACCAGTAACATTTCCTGAGAATACTGTTGCTGACAATACATCAGTTGCTGGATTATAAGTTAATTGAGCGTCTGAAGAAACAGCGACACCACTTGCTCCATTGACTGGTGAGAATAATAAGAAGTGTGACGCAGATGTAGTTGCAGATGTAGTATTTAAGTTTTGTGCTGTTGTTGCTGTACCAGTAACATTTCCAGTAAGAGCACCAAAGAAGTTCGTGGCTGTAAAAGCTGTTCCTGTATGATTACCAGAGAATACATCTGCTGTAAGAACATTAGTTGATGGGTTGTATTGTAAACCTGCATCACTAGATAAACCCACTCCTGTTCCTGTTGCATTCAATGAGAATACAACAGAATGATTAGTGTTGTTCGCACCTGCAGCTAAGTTTACATTCTGCGCAGTAGTTGCAGTTCCAGTAAGGTTACCAGTAACATTTCCTGTTAGAGTACCGAAGAAGTTGGTAGCTGTTATTGCAGTACCTGACACATTACCTGAGAATGTAGTGGCAGATAATACATCAGTTGCAGGGTTGTATGTTAGTTGAGCATCTGAAGAAAGAGCAATTCCAGATGCCCCGTTTACAGGAGAGAAAGTAATAAAGTGATTTGCAGATGTAGCAGCAGATACTGTATTTACATTTTGTGCAGTAGTTGCTATGCCAGTAAGATTTCCAGTTACATTACCTGTAAGAGTACCAAAGAAGTTTGTGGCAGTGAATGCAGTTCCAGTATGATTACCAGAGAAAACAGACGCAGATAATACATCAGTTGAAGGATTGTATGTTAATTGTGCATCTGAAGAAACTGCTACACCGCTTGCTCCATTGACTGGAGAGAACAATAAGAAGTGTGAAGCAGATGTTGTAGCTGAAACTGTATTTACATTTTGAGATGTAGTTGCAGTACCTACACTGCCTACTAATGTTCCAAAGAAGTTAGTCGCAGTTATTGCAGTTCCAGTTACATTACCAGAGAATGTAGTTGCTGATAATACATCTGTTGCAGGATTATAAGTCAGCTGAGCATCTGATGAAAGTGCAACTCCACTGGCTCCGTTTACAGGAGAGAATGTAATAAAGTGGTTTGCTGCAGTAGTGGCAGAAACTGTATTTACATTTTGAGATGTTGTAGCAGTTCCTGTTACATTTCCTGTAAGAGCACCAAAGAAGTTTGTAGCAGTAAATGCGGTGCCAGTATGATTTCCTGAGAATACATCAGCTGTAAGTACATTAGTTGCAGGATTGAATTGTAGCTGTGCATCACTTGAAACTGCTACTCCTGAAGCAGTAGCATTTACTGGTGAGAATAATATGAAGTGAGCACCTGCTGACGTAGCAGCAGTAGTATTGATATTTTGTGATGTTGTGGCTGTACCAGTAACGTTACCTGTAACATTTCCGGTTAATGTTCCAAAGAAGTTAGTAGCAGTAAATGCAGTACCAGTATGGTTTCCAGAGAAAACATCTGCTGTAAGAACATGAGTTGCTGGATTATATTGTATACCAGCATCACTTGATAATCCTACTCCTGTTCCTGTTGCATTTAAGGAGAAAACTACAGAGTGATTTGAATTATTACCACCACCTGCTAAGTTGACATTTTGTGCAGTAGTAGCAGTACCTGTTAAGTTTCCAGTTACATTTCCAGTGAGTGTTCCGAAGAAGTTTGTGGCAGTAAATGCTGTACCAGTATGATTTCCTGAGAAAACTGATGCAGATAAAACATCAGTAGCAGGGTTATATGTTAATTGAGCATCTGAAGAAACTGCTACACCGGATGCTGTGGCATTGACTGGACTAAATAACAGATAGTGGGTAGCTGATGTAGTTGCAGTTGTGGTATTGATATTAGTTGCAGTAGTAGCTGTTCCAGTGAGATTGCCAGTTACAGTTCCAGTAACATTTCCAGTAAGAGTTCCGAAGAAGTTAGTGGCAGTAAATGCAGTACCAGTGTGATTTCCAGAGAAAACTCCAGCAGTGAGTACATTTGTGCTAGGGTTATATGTTAAATCAGCATCACTTGAAATAGCTACTCCCGAAGCACCGTTTACTGGAGAGAATGTAATGAAGTGGGAGGCATTCGTTGTAGCAGAAACAGTGTTGACATTTTGCGATGTTGTAGCAGTACCAACACTACCAACTAATGTTCCAAAGAAGTTGGTAGCAGTTATTGCAGTACCTGTTACATTTCCGCTAAACACACCAGCAGTTAATACATTAGTGCCTGGATTATAAGTTAAATCAGTATCAGTAGAATTTGCTAATCCACTTCCACTTGATGCAGGAGCAAATGTAATAAAATGAGTTGCATTTATTGTAGTAGTATTAACATTAACATTACTTGCAGTAGTAGCTGTTGATGAATTCCCTACTAATGTACCAAAGAAGTTCGTTGCTGTGAAGGCTGTGCCTGTATGGTTTCCAGAGAATACATCGGCTGTTAGTACATGAGTTGCTGGGTTATATTGCATTCCAGCGTCACTTGATAATCCAACACCTGTTCCTGTAGCATTTAAAGAGAAAACTACAGAGTGATTAGAGTTGTTTCCACCAGCTGCTAAATTAACATTTTGAGATGTTGTAGCTGTTCCAGTAAGATTTCCAGTAACATTTCCTGTAAGTGTTCCGAAGAAGTTAGTTGCTGTAAATGCAGTTCCAGTATGATTACCAGAAAAGACGCTAGCTGTCAAAACATCAGTAGCAGGGTTATATGTTAATTGAGCATCTGAAGATAAAGCAACACCGGAAGCACCGTTTACTGGAGAGAAAGTAACAAAGTGATTTGCAGATGTAGAAGCTGATACTGTATTTACATTTTGAGATGTTGTTGCTGTTCCAGTAACATTTCCAGTCAATGCTCCAAAGAAGTTTGTAGCAGTAAATGCTGTCCCTGTATGATTACCACTAAATACTGAAGCTGTTAATACATCAGTGGAAGGATTATAAGTAAGTTGAGCATCAGAAGAAACTGCAACTCCACTGGCTCCGTTGACTGGGGAGAACAACAAAAAGTGTGAAGAAGAAGTTGTTGCTGAAACAGTATTTACATTTTGTGCTGTGGTTGCAGTGCCTACACTGCCAATCAAAGTACCAAAGAAGTTAGTTGCAGTTATTGCAGTACCAGTTACATTACCACTGAAAACTCCAGCAGTAAGTACATTAGTTCCTGGATTATATGATAAATCAGTATCAGTAGATGTTGCTAAACCACTTCCTGATAATGCTGGTGAGAAAGTAATATAATGAGTTGCATTAATGGTAGTAGTATTAACATTAACATTACTTGCTGTTGTAGCTGTAGATGAATTACCTACTAATGTACCAAAGAAGTTTGTGGCTGTTGCAGCTGTTGCTGATAAGTTACCAGAGAAAATATCAGTTGTAAGAACATTAGTACCCGGATTAAACTGCAGAGTTGAGTCAGAAGAAACAGCTACACCAGAAGCTGTAGCATTTACAGGGCTAAATAGTATAAAGTGTGCTCCAGCAGTTGTGGCTGTTGAAGTGTTGATATTAGTTGCTGTAGTAGCTGTTCCAGTAACGTTACCTGTTACATTTCCTGTAAGTGTTCCAAAGAAGTTAGTTGCTGTAAACGCTGTACCAGTGTGATTACCAGAGAATACTGATGCAGAAAGTACGTCAGTTGCAGGGTTGTAAGTCAACTGTGTATCAGATGATAGAGCTACTCCAGATGCTCCATTTACAGGAGAAAACAACATGAAGTGGTTTGCTGAAGTAGTTGCAGATACTGTATTTACATTTTGCGAAGTAGTTGCAGTACCTGTTACATTACCAGTAACATTTCCAGTAAGAGTTCCAAAGAAGTTAGTAGCAGTGAAAGCTGTTCCTGTATGATTACCACTGAACACTCCTGCTGTCAATACATTTGTGCCTGGGTTATAAGTTAGATCAGTATCAGTAGATGTAGCAAGTCCACTTCCAGAAGATGCAGGAGAGAATGTAATAAAGTGACTTGCATTTATAGTTGTTGCGTTTACATTGACATTCTGAGCAGTAGTTGCTGTTCCTACTAAACTACCATTGAATGTTCCAAAGAAGTTTGTGGCAGTAGCTGCAGTTGCTGACAAGTTACCTGAGAATACATCTGTTGTAAGAACATTTGTACCAGGGTTGAATTGTAATGTTGAATCACTAGAAACTGCGACACCTGAAGCTGTAGCGTTGACTGGAGAGAACAACAAGAAGTGTGCACCAGCAGTAGTAGCTGCTGTTGTATTGATATTTTGTGAAGTTGTTGCAGTTGCTGTATTACCAACAAGAGTACCAAAGAAGTTAGTCGCTGTAACTGCAGTAGCTGAAACATTACCTTCAAGATTAGCAACTATAACACCGACATTTCCAGAATATACATTTGCTCCAGAAAGAGTAGCATTAGGAATATATCTAAATTTAAAATCAGTATCTTGGAAGCCAAAGTATCCAGTTACAGCAGTTCCACCATTGGAATATCTGAACTCAATACCTCTGTCTTGATTATTATCAGCAGTAGAGTGCGTTCCTCCAACACCAGATCCTAAAACAATGACAGGATCAACAATGGTAGTAACTGTTGAATCAACTGTAAGTGTAGTGCCTTGTACTGTAAGATTTCCTTGAATAACAACATTGTCATTGATATTTACTTGTCCACCAGTTGAATCTAATGTTAAGTTTCCTGATGAGGTATCAACAGTATTAGCTGAATTTCCTATTCTTACAGAGTTTGCAGTAACATTACCTGTTCCAACAGACAGTGCATTTGTTGACGGATTGTATTGAAGTTCTGCATCTGATGATAATGCTACTCCAGATCCAGTAGCATTTAATGAGAATACAATTGAATGGTTAGCTGCATTTGCTCCAGCTGCAAGATTAACATTTTGTGCTGTTGTTGCTGTTGAAGAATTACCAACTAATGTTCCGAAGAAGTTAGTTGCAGTGGCAGCTGTTCCTGTGAAGTTTCCAGAGAAAACTCCAGCAGTCATGACATTAGTGCTTGGATTGTATGATAAATCAGTATCTGCTGATGTAGCTAAACCACTTCCACGTACGGCAGGAGAGAATGTAATATAATGTAAAGAGTTTGTAGCAGCTGAAACAACATTTAAGTTAGAAGCTGTTGTTGCTGTAGATGAATTTCCAACTAACGTTCCAAAGAAGTTAGTTGCTGTAAATGCAGTACCAGTATGATTTCCTGAGAACACATCAGCTGTTAGGACATTGGTCGCAGGATTGAATTGTAACTGAGCATCACTTGACACTGCAACTCCTGAAGCAGTTGCATTTACAGGTGAGAATAATATGAAGTGAGCTCCCGCAGTAGTTGCGGATGTTGTGTTGATATTAGTTGCTGTTGTAGCTGTTCCAGTTACATTTCCAGTTACGTTACCTGTCAATGTTCCAAAGAAGTTTGTAGCAGTAAATGCTGTTCCAGTATGATTTCCTGAGAAAACATCTGCAGTTAATACATTAGTAGATGGATTGTATTGTAATCCAGCATCTGAAGATAATGCTATTCCTGTACCTGTAGCATTTAATGAGAATACTACAGAATGATTAGAGTTATTAGCTCCAGCAGCTAGGTTGATATTTTGTGCTGTAGTAGCAGTACCAGTTAGGTTTCCAGTAACATTTCCAGTGAGTGTTCCAAAGAAGTTAGTTGAAGTAACTGCAGTAGCACTTACATTTCCAGAGAATATATCTGTTGTTAATACATTAGTACTTGGATTGAATGTAAGGTTAGCGTCTGATGATAATGCTACACCTGATGCACCATTGACAGGAGAGAATGTAATAAAGTGTGATGCAGATGTAGTGGCTGCAACAGTATTTACATTCTGAGAAGTAGTTGCTGTTCCAGTTAAGTTACCAGTTACATTTCCAGTCAATGTACCGAAGAA
>JACCDO010383812.1_pt1 | contig 13222 bp, 14 predicted proteins | sample 7446101 | NCBI WGS metagenome assembly JACCDO01 (sample SAMN15323440, study PRJNA562643) | freshwater metagenome | isolation source: river surface water | place: USA:Blue River Watershed | collected 2017-08-16
GAAGCCCAAGCAGATGTGTTAGGGTCAACATCCCAAAAGAAAAATAATCAAGCCAAACTGTAAAAGAAAAATTGTGATGAAAAACATCTAAGGAAAAAAGATGATGTTCAAATGGAAAATCTTTCCTCGATAGTGCCTCTTCAACTAAGTAAATACTTACAAATGCTGGCAATATCAAAGACAACGAGGAAAGCCTAGTCACAAGCTTTTCGGAAAATTTAACTCCTAAAGAAAAAAACAAACTAATAACAAGTGGTAATAAATATATAAAGTAAAGATTATTCATAAATTGATCCAATTTCTTTTAAATTCATTTTCCCGTCATGAAAAAGATAAAATTTCCCACTCACTTGATCTAGGCATGCATAATAAATCCAATGATTGAAAACAATTTGTTTGACTAGTGGATTGCCTAAGATCGCCTTTAAAGCAATCTCTGGAGTCTGATCTACAATAACAAGTAATCTTAAGGCGGTATGCTGATCGATCATTTGAAAAGGAAGACCACAAAGAAGGTCACTTTCTGTGCCATGGCTAACGCCCAAATTTCCGACAATATTTTGAGGAAGTTTTGATCCTGCTCCAAAACGTAGGTTGTCAACTCTTGAGAAAAAATAATCCAAATTAATACCTGAGCAAACAGGAATAACTGCTCCCAGTGTTTGAGCAAGAATAACTCCATCTGGATCAAGTAAGCGATCATAGGATTGCAGAAAAGATCGTCGGTTTAAATTTAATCCATAACTTGACTCTCGCTTCCCTACAATGGCAAGAGCGACATTAGTATGGCCCATTTCGGGTCTAGTTTCAAAAAGAGATAAAGATCTTTTTAAAACTTCTTTGTGTGCATCTGATTTTTGCTTTCCGTAACTGACAAGTTTAAACATTTGACTTCTTTCTTCTGCATTTTTCCTTAAAGCGACTGAAAGATATTTTTTTAATTTTTTATATTCTCTTAAATTTTCTGAGCTCATCTCATGATGATTAAAAATCTCAATTGCATCTCGGCAAGTATCATGAAGTCCAGAGACAAAAAAAGTGTCATCAGGGATATGTATATTAAAATTTTCTTTTAGAATTTTTCTCACCTCAAAATTGTTGCACATCTGCGCAAAAATTCTTGAATTAGGTCCCCCTGATCTTCCAGAACAGGCCCCACATCCATAGGTAGCGAAATAAGGATTATTCGCCGATGTTGAAGTATGGCCCAAAACTAAAACAAGAGGAGAAAAATGATTAACGAGTCCAATTTGTTTGAGTTGACCATATACAACTTCTGCCATTTCATGAAAAGAATAGCCCATTTTCAATTCTGTATTTTGATCCTCATGTGAATGTCTTAAAAGGTTCAATTTAGAGTCTGGAACTGATTCAATTACACTAAGCTTTGACTCACCCAAAATTGGAAAGAATAAGTTTCTCATCAAATTAACTACTCCAGTAAAAGCGTTAATATGAGAAAAAAGCCAGTCTAGAAATAAATTTGTCGAAGGCTGAATTTGATTAAACTGTAAGCCTCTATGCTTAACTTTTGTTTTCTTATTATGAAAATCCTCTGAGATAAAATATTTTGGAGGTACAGGTGCTGGACAATGTTTTTTAGGAAATGGATCAGATGGATGTTGATACATGGCCTCAATTCCAAAATGCCCAGCAGTCCCAAATGTTTCAATTTCTGCAGAAAGATGCTCAAGATGTCGTCTCAATGAGCACTCTCTATCATCCATACAAAAAATCACTTGAAAATGAGAATTTCGAGTTGGGAAATGATGATTATTTTTTAACTGAATAAGGTATTTCTGGTAGGTTGATACCTCTAAAGACTCCTGAAGTATTCTAAATGACTCAAATGAGATATTATCATCAAAAGGACTTTTCATTTGATCTTTGACATTTGAAAAATCGGCCCTTTTATTAAAATGATTTTCGCTCATTATAAAGGCTCTTTCTAGAATAAGTTTTACTGCCAAGAAATCCGTTAAACTAATCTTTCTTTTAAAAGGAATGAGATCAGGATTATTTTGAAGAGTATGTATCAAACCGGCCCAACCTCTGACCGTTAGAAATGATTCTCGACAATACTCATCTTGAAATTCTTTTAATGGACACAAATAATCGAGATGGATTTGAATCGCATCTAAGGGAGTTTCAGGAAAGAGCATGAGTATGTCTTCACGCTTGAGAGGATCAGGGAGAAAACGTGAACTAAAAAGAACATCCTTTAAGCATTGATAAAAGGGCTTTTCATTTGAACCAGGCATTTGCCAATGTCCTATACCTTGATCAAGAAACATGCTTAACCACTTGATTAACATTCCATCGGCCATATCAATTACATTAACATCCAAGACGCTATTCCACTCCTCATGTAAACGTCCATAACGTTGATCGAAGTGAACAAATGAGAAAGGCTTATTAAAGATAAAATCTTTTATTTCAGTTTGATTCTTTTTATCACTTATAAGTTCAATCTTTTTTTCGATGACATCTTTTGAAATTTCGCCGATGCGTATTTTTTCTCTATAGTAATTCAAATCGAGAAATGGAAATGCATTTAATTTTGATTGTGCTTCTTTGAGGGCGTCCCAAAAATTAAGATGCTGGTAAGGAAGCAATAAATTTAAATGAATAAATTCTTTAATTGGTCTAATTATGGGAAGATCTCTAGCAAATGAATTCAACTTTTCTTCTGTTATCATAATAAAAAATCTCTTTTAAAAATTATCTTTATAAAATTATCAACGAGAAAAGAATTGAAAAGGCGGCGAAAGACTAGATTCAAAAAACACTGTCTGTTTTAAAACAAAAATTTCTGTTTTATAAAAAAATTTAAAAACAAATAAGAAAATAATGAGTCCAATTTCAAAACTACTTAGAAAAAAAACATCATTAAAATTTAGAACATTTTGAGATAAGGTCTCACTATCAATAATTTCTTCTGTTAATAGAGATGTATTAAAATCCTGACCTTTCAGAAGGTTTTTATAATTCAATTCAAATGAAAAAGTGACTCCGAGACAAATGATCATTATGAGAAATGAGAACTTGTGAGTTTTTTTAATGTTTTGAGCCATGTAACCTATTTTATTTCTAACTTCAAAATTAATCCAATTGATTCATCTTAAGTTTTTTTGACAATATTAATAAAGCTTTTCTATGATTAATTTAATTCAATTTTTAAAGGAAGCGAACCCTTGAAAACACTAATTTCTATTTTATTCTCTTTTTTCTTTATGAGTTTTTTTTCACACGCCAGCTCAAATGAAGAAAATTTCATTTTAATTGGTGATTCTGGTAAGCTTAATCAAGGACAAAAGACCGTATCTGAGAGTTTAAATGATTATTGCAAGAATAATGTTTGTCAGTATGGCCTATTGGCCGGAGATAACGTATATCCCTCTGGAGTTAAATCCAAAAAAGATAAAATTCTTTATAAAGTTTTTGATGATTTCTACAATTCCTTAGGTATCCCATTCTTTGTTGCCTTAGGTAATCATGATTATGGCAGATTAAGTATTTCTCCGAGAAAAGCGTCATATCAACTTCTTCATGCTCGCAAGAATCCACTTTTTATACTTCCTTATTATTGGCACCTCAAAGAAACCAACAATGCAGTTATTGCAACTATTGATACGACAAGACTTATGTGGGGAAAAAACTATAAAGATCAAGCTGAATTTCTTGATCATGCTTATCACTTATCTCTGATTAAAAATAAATGGTTCATAGTTCAGGGTCATCATCCATTTCTTTCAAATGGAACTCATGGGAATGCAGGAAATTATGAAAATTACAAACACCCTTACTTTTTATCTGGAAAATATGTAAAGAAATTTATTCAAAACTATGTTTGTGGGAAGGCCCATTTTTACATTTCTGGACATGATCACAGTCTTCAGGTCATTGACGGTAAAATTAAAAACTGTGACACAATTCAAATTGTTTCAGGATCTGCAGCAGAGGTAACAAAGCTTTATCCTAGAAATCAAACTAAGTTTGAGGCCCTAGAACTAGGATTCTTCCATCTCACAATCGAAAAGAACTCTCTTAAAATCAAGGCCATTAACACAAATCAAGAAATTCTTTTTGAAGAGGATTATCTTAAAATCGACGATTCTTGGGCCACTAAAATGACTAAACTTTAATCAATTGACTAAGATTTATTAAAAAACACCCTCATTTTAGACCTAAAAAATGGCACAAATAATGCAGTTACCCCAGCAATAAATAGCTATGGGGGTAATATGAAAAAATTATTTTTCTTCACATTTTTAAGTGCACTAACTTTTAACTCTGCTTTTGCTCAAGATTACCTAAGTTGTAATCTGAAAATTTCAGACAATAAAATAGATTGTCCATTTTTTGGAGCTTGTCCTCAAAAAGAATTAAAGGAATCTAAATCCCAACTCATCGTAGAAGTTCATGAAGGTGAAACGAAGAAAGGTAAAGTTCAGTTGAAAAAAGTTTTAGTTAAGCCAGGAACAGAGGATGAAAACGATAACAAAATAATCGTATTCAAAGATGACCAAAGACCAGAGAAAATCAAGGTTGAAAAGAAAGCTGAAATGATCTCTTATGATATAAAAAGTGGAATAAACTATAGTGTGACAAAATTTGGAGACACTCTAGATATACTTTTCAAAACTTCTGCCTATGAGTTAACCATTACACTCTCGGGCAATGGTCGTTACCAAGATTATGTCCTTACAGATGACAATGCCATTTCAGTGTTTTGTGAAAAACTAAATAAAGACGTCTATGAAGACATGATTGCCAAGAAAGAGGCCTTAGAGATTTATAAGCAAGAAAAAGCAAAGGCAAAAGTAAAAGCGGAATAGTTAAACAAAAAACATCTACACCATAAAGGGAGGCATAATAAGCCTCCCTTTTTTATTACCTCTCTCGCTAATATTCAATTGATTAATTGAATATTAGGCTGTATCATAGATGAAAGTGAGGTTATTTATGAACGTACAACATTTTTATGATTCCGAGACTTATACTTTAACCTATATTGTTTTCGATGAAAAAACCCGAGATGCGATCATTATTGATCCTGTTCTAGACTTTGATCCTGCCTCTGGAAAAGTTTCTAAAACAAGCCTTGAAAAGCTCACGTCATTTATTTCTAAGAACCAACTCAATCCCATCGCTTCATTAGAAACTCATGCTCATGCAGATCATTTATCAAGCTCTCAATACTTAAAATCAATTTATCCCAAAATTAAAATAGGGATTGGAGAAAAGATTAAATTAGTTCAAGAAGTCTTTAAAAAGCATTTTAACCTTTCTCATCTTCAAACAGATGGATCACAATTTGATTTTCTTATTTCTGATTTTGAACAAATTCAGTTCGGCTCACTTACATTAAAAGCAATCCCAACACCTGGACATACGCCGGCCTGTTTAAGTTTTTTAATTGATGATGCCTTATTTACCGGAGACGCATTATTTATGCCAGACTATGGCACAGGCCGCTGTGATTTTCCTGCCGGAAGTGCGACTCATCTTTATCAATCTATTCATGAAAATATTTATTCTCTTCCTGATTCAACAAAAATTTATGTAGGCCATGATTATCAACCAAATGGAAGGGAGATGCTTTTTCAGACAACAGTGGGTGAGAGTAAAAAAAATAACATCCAACTAAAGATGGAAACGAAAGCACAAGATTATATTTCATTTAGGGAATCAAGAGATAAAACCCTTAAGGCCCCAAGGCTTTTACTTCCTAGTATTCAAATTAATATTGATGCAGGTAGACTTCCCGAAAAAGAAAACAATGGTAAAAGTTATTTAAAACTACCACTCAACACAAGTGACCTATAAAGGATCAATTTATGTCAGTAAAAAAAATTATTAAAGATGGTGTTCCGACTCTAGTACCGCAATCTAAAGATGACGTTTTAAATTTTGAACTCATTGATGTCAGAAGACCCGACGAATTTGTCGGAGAATTAGGTCACATTCAGGGAGCGAAACTCTTTACCTTAGGGCCTGAACTAGAAAACTATTTATTAAAGGCCAATAAAGAAAAAGCAACTCTTTTTATTTGCCGCTCAGGAGCAAGATCTGCGAATGCCACACTTTTTGCAATCGATCTAGGTTTTAAAGACGTTTATAATCTTGAGGGTGGTATGATTCTTTGGAATAACCTCAATCTACCTATTGAAAAATAATTTTTATGGAAAGGGTAATAATTTCCCCTTTCATTTTTTAATCCTCTTTTCCTAGGGAAATCAAAACAAAAACCGAAAAAATCCTTGAACATCTAATCATTCAAGGATTTTTTCATGAAACAATCAATTTTTGTCTTATTGGTTTTTGTTTCCTACATAAAATACGGTTTTGCACAGAAGATCCAAATTCTCCATACAAACGATCTCCATTCTCATCTTGATCATGCCGTACATCGACCTTATCTCGGTGGTTATGCACGGGTAAAAGTGATGATTGAAAATTTTAGAAAACAAGCTCTTCAAGATGGAGTAGGAACAATTGCTATGGATGGTGGAGATTTTATGGAAGGTAATCTCTACTACATGGCCGATAAAGGGAAAAAAACTTTTGATATTTTTAACCAACTCGGACACGACGTGGCAGTCCTAGGCAACCATGATTATCTAATGGCCGCCAATGACCTAGAAGATATACTTCAAACCTATCCTCCAAGTTATAATCTTCTCGCCGCTAATTTTAAAATTAATAAAGAATTTGTAGCAGTTAATGAAACGATTAAGCCTTACTGGGAAACCGTTGTAAACGGTGTAAAGGTAGGTGTTATTGGTATTACTCTAAATGATCTTCTCTATAAATGGAGACTAAAAGGCGATGGTGAACTAAAAGATGAAGTTGATTATACCAGATACTATGCCAAGCTTCTTAAACAGAGAGGAAATCAGGTTATTGTTGCTCTCACCCATATTGGAGTATCTAAAGATAAAAAATTAGCTCGAAATGTGCCTGAATTAGATTTAATAGTTGGTGGTCACTCTCACACAGAATTGCATGAAATAGTTTATGAAAAATCTTGTAATGGTAAACAAATTCCTATTGTTCAAGCTGGAAAATTTGGTGAATGGATGGGAAGAATGATGCTCAACTATGATAAGAAAACTAAAAAAGTGACAATTGAGGACTACAAGCTTCATCCAATTGAAACTCCTGTTCAAGATCCAACCATTCTTAGTATGATTAATGAGGCAAATGAACAACTCAATGAGCTTTATGGGAAAGAATGGCTTGATGAAGTCGTAGGAAAAAGTTTTTTATCACCGGTGCATGTTAAGAATGAAGAATTGACTTGGAATTTTTTTATCAATGATTCCATGCTCGAAGCTTCACACAGTGATTTTTCTGTCCATACAACTGCTCTATCCGGAGACAATTATCCTGTTGGTGATGTGACTAGAAGAGCACTCTATAATGGAAATCCAAGAACTTTTGATTTTGATGATAAATTCGGCTACTTCGTTTATACCGCCAATGTCAGTGGGCTATTAATTAAACTCTTAACAACGGCCTGTCTTAATTTAAATGTACCTCTTTATTTTTCAGGAATTAGTTTTGAATGGAAGAAAAAATCTAATGGAAAATATAAAGTTTGGAATGTAAGACACAAAGGCCAAAAGATCGATCTTTTTAAAACTTATAAGGTTTCTTTTAGTGAGGCGATTGTTAGAGGTGGATACTCAATTTCTAAAGTCGTTGGACTCATTTTAAGAAATGGGAAAAAAACAGAGAAATCAATGTGGCAAGCTTTGGAAGAGAAGTTTCAAAAAGAAGGAAATCTCTACTCTGACTATTTAGATCGGTATTATAGAAGAGAACTTGCCCTTGATGGAAGATTCATGGAAAGAGTTGTTGTTAAGCCTCAAGAATAAAATTGATGAGATAAATCTTTTTAACAAAGGCCTTGCCTAACAAAAGTCAAGGCCTTTTCATTTTAAAATGACTTGAAATAAAGATCTAAATCTTACAACATAATGGTCAATACTTATTCAAGGATTCAAAATGAAAAAAATAATTTTAAGTCTTATTATTCTTTTTAATATCTCGGAGGTCTTCGCTATGAGCAAATCAATTTATGATTTTACTGTTAATCGAATTGATGGAACAAAAAGTGAGCTTAAAGATTACAAGGGTAAGGTCTTACTCATTGTTAATGTTGCTTCAAAATGTGGATTAACCGGCCAGTATGATGGACTTGAAAAAATTTATGAAAAATATCAAGACAAAGGGTTCGCAGTTCTGGGTTTTCCCGCCAATGAATTTCTAGGTCAAGAACCTGGGACGAATCAAGAAATTCAAGAATTCTGCCGTACAAAATTTGGAGTCAAATTTCCGATGCATGAAAAAATTGTAGTTAAAGGAAAAGGCCAGCACCCACTCTACACTTTCCTAACAACGACAAAAAAAGATTCTACATTAAAACCCAATGGTACTCTTATAGAAAGATTACTATCGAAGAATCTTCTTGGTGAAGATCATGATATCAAGTGGAATTTTGAAAAATTTCTCATTGGAAAAAGTGGAGAAATCCTAGAAAGATTTTCTCCTGAACTTGATCCACAAGATCCACTCATCATAAATGCTATTGAGAAAGCTCTAAAATAAAAAGGATATCTCATGAAGTTTTTGGCCTTATTAAGTCTTTTACTTGTATTTTCTTGCTCTCACTTAAAAAAAGATAAAAGTGAATACTCTCAAACTGTTTCTTTTACAGAAAATGAAAAAAAATTTTCATCTCAAATTTCATTACCTAAAAAATTTGATAAAAAAATTCCACTCGTTGTCATCGTTCACGAATGGTGGGGAAGAACCGACTTTATTTTAGATAAAGTAAAAAAAATTAATGAGCTTGGATATGCGGCCCTTGCTGTTGATATTTACGGAGACAACACTATTGTTGAAAATCCTACTGAGGCCCAAAACCTCTCCACTCCTTTTTATCAAGATCCAATGCTTGGAATTAATAGAATTAAAAAATATCTAGATATTGCAAGGCTTGATCCGCACATTGATGAAAATCAAATCTATGTTATGGGCTACTGTTTCGGCGCAGGCCAGGCACTGAATCTCGCCAGATCGGGAGAAAAGATAAAGGGCGTGATCAGTTTTCATGGAGCACTTCATTCAAGTCTGAAAATGAAAAAGGGAAATCCAACAAAAATTTTAATTCTCAATGGTGCTGCTGATCCTATGGTATCGATGAAAGATATAAAAGATTTTAAAACAGAGATGAAAAATGCCAAGATTGATTACAAATTTGTAAACTATGAAAATGCGCTTCATGCTTTCACCAATCCTAAATCAACTGAGGTTGGGAAAAAATATAATTTACCAGTTTCTTATGATGAAAAAGCAGATCAGCTATCTTGGGAAGAACTTAAATCATTTATCAAATAATCATTGCCCCTTAAATGGGGCAAAAATTCACATGTTAGCCCCCTAAATTAAATAAATAAATTAAGAAAGCCGAAAATAATTTCGTAATAGGTTCTAGACTTTAGTAAGGTGCTATTATGAAAATACTCACTATAATTTTTATTATTGCTTTAACTAGTTGCTCTCAAAATAAAGATGACTCCGTAGTGAGTGCAAGTGGCCCTTCTGGAACCTACTGTGCATCAGGAAACTCGGCCATTACTTTCACAAGCTCAAGTGCAACCTTAATTAAAAATGGACTTACTCTAGAAGCAACCGGGACCCCGGCCTCTGGTGAATTCACCCTCAATGGAGAATTCATGGAGGGCACTACAATAGAAATGAATTTTACCTTTGTCAGTGATGAAGCAGATGGTGTAATGAATTTACGATTACTTTCTGGGGATACTGTTTTAGCTACTTTCAATGGTATTTTTAATAAAGGTGATTGCCCTACCGTCGATATTGATTCAGAGGGGATTACAAAATTTGTAACAACCAATGTGATTAACCCTTCACAAATAGATGACATTTCGCTATTTCGATCAAGTGCAGGTCATGATTTTTCTGATGACTTTGAAACCTGTAGATCTATGAAGCATTATTTTGAACCTATAAGTAAAACTAATGGAGTCAACACAATCACTGCTCCTGCAAATTTAAAAGTAGTAGGAATGAACACTGAGGAAGGTGGAGAATTTGAAGATGATGGAGCTACCAATCAATTTATTGCACTAAGCTTAATTGAAAATCCTGCTTATACAATTGAAATTTTTCATGTTGATATTGATCCAGCTCTTAATTTAAAACTTGGAGATACGATTGAAGAGGGTACTTTAATTGGGCATGGAAGACTAGTACGCGTTAACTCTGGAGAGCCAGCAGGGACTTCCCCATCAGCCTCAAACGATTTTGATATTTCTATCACTGCTAATCTTACAGATGGCGTAAAAAGAATAAGCTATTTTGACGTGATCTCAGATAGCATTCTAGCACAAATGGATACATGGGCCGACGCCCATACAAATCGAACCTGGGCACGGGAGGATTTCAAATTCTCACAGGCCGCACGAGACGCAGATCCATTAACTTGCGATGGGGAAGAGTTCACTAGTAACGGAACTCTTCCTACTTGGGTGAGTGCAAGGTCTAGTTTTTAGATGAGTAGATCTTTTGCCACTTCAGGATAGGTTTTTTCTAAACACTCAATTTGCAAAATAAAGTCATCATTTTTACAAAGAAGCCTGGTTAGCTCAACTGCTCTTTTATAGGCAGGATCTTCAACCGCTGGAACCATTGTGATTCGATGACAAGCACTGATCATACGGTTCACACAATCCTCGCTAACAATTGCTTTCGCACAAGCAAGCTCTGCTGACTTTTGGCAATTTGACGGTATTTCAGCGGCATTAATACTCAAAACGAAAATAAACTGAGAAACGATTAGAAGGAGCATTTTCATAAAATTCCTTTGTTTTTTTGTGAAATATAACTCAAAAAAAAATGAAAAACTTTTTTATGAAAAAATTTCAATCCATTACCTTACTTTAGCCTTTTTGCCTTGGTATTCGATCTCTTGCCCACTTCTAATCTTGCATCTTTTTCTTGTTTCAATTTTTCCGTCAACTTTAACTACCCCAGTGGCAATTATATGTTTAGCAACGGCCCCATTAGGCGCAAACCCTACTAATTTCATTAAATCACAAAGATCAACATATTCGGATCCATCTAAAAAAAACTCTTCCATACCCTTCCTCTTTGTTCAAATTTATTGTCAAATTTTTCATCAATTTGGATCATTTTTTCAAATCATTTGAAATAACCACCAGGGATTAAAGATCCTCAATTAAACTCTTTATATCGAAAAATACTAAGAGACCCAAGTCTTTTAAGCTCACTCTAGGAGGATCCGTGGTCAAGGTCATTTATTTTCTCTTTTTGATGAGTTTAGGCCCTCATGTTTTTGGTGCAAGTCTTGATCAAAGGGTCAATTCGGCCATCAGAAACTGCTTAAAACCTGACAGATCAAACTTAGAAGTCTTCTACACTCAGGCCCCGAGTGATATGATTCGTTACTACACACCGAGCATGGCCCAAAGAACAATGTTTCCTGTTTACCGGTCAATTTTCGATCATTTTGGAAGCTCTGTTCAGGCAATGTTTTCAAATGATGAACAAGTTCATGCCGAGGGTTATCTCAATTACCTAGGGGAACTACTCAAAAAGAAACGCTTCAAAGAAGGACTATCTGACCATCAGACAATATGCTTAGCAAGTTGCCTAAGTAATCATCTCATGACCCCAGACGTTGATGTCACGCCAACAACCAGCATGCTTAGATCCGTCACAATTGGCCGTGGCTTTTGTCGGCACTTTGTGCAAGCGACAGAGAGAATTCTAAGACCTTCTCGAGTCAAAACTCAGTACGGAATGAGCTTTGAGCACATTTTCATGTACACCAATCATCAAGGAAGAAAGGTTATTTTTGATCCAATGAATAATGAGAGTGTTTATTCTTGTGAATTCTTTGATGAAATATAAATTACCAAAGAGAAAATTTATTTTTTGACTAAAGAGCTCTTAAATTATTCAATGGGATGAATCTTTTAGGAGCTTAGATGAAACCATTCGCATTATTTGTTATCTTTTTTACTTTTCAACTTTCTCTTTGGGCGCAAGATAACCGATCAGGAATTGAGGTATGTAAAAAGATAGGTGAATTTAATAGGCCTCATGAGATTCAATGTGCGTCCCTTATTTCTAAAAACGACATTCCTCAGGCCGCCTTAGATCTGGCCTACAAAATTGCCCTCACCAACACTTTCGCAGCAATCAATGCCCTCGAAGTTTCAATCAATAAAAGTTTTGACCCAAAAGCAGGAAAAGTTTGTGAAAAGATTGCAGATAAAAATGCAAACCTAGCGGCCCAATGTGCAAAAGAGTCTTCTGGAGCTTTTTTCTTTCCTTCTTTAACAAGCATATGCTTTGAAATCGCAGATCATGATGAATTTTTCGCTCTCAGATGCATTGAAACTATTGCAAATAAAATTTCAAGAAATGGTGCCGAAAAAATCTGCCAAGAAAGTGCAAAAACAGATGGCCCTGAAACCATAAGATGCCTCACTCAAATTGTTTCTGAGTATTTTCCCGAACATGAAACACTTCAAGTCAGTCGTCGAGATCTTGAGATCCTTCGACTTGAGCTTATTCGTGCAAGAAATTTTCTAAGAAGTGGGGACTTTTATAGATCTGATTTAGGGATTGGGAATGGTATTTATTCGTTGGATGTAATTCTTAACTTCCCTTCCGAATAAATCAAATTTAGAATGACCTTTGAATTCTTAATCGTCTAATTTCTAGACAGTTTATATAATAGACAAATTTTTAACTATAACTAGCAGTCTTTCCATAGATTCGTTTGGCATGAATATTGGAGCTAATAACTTCAAAATACTTATTCGTGAGGGTTTATGAAAAAATCTTTAAAATTCGCTTTTTCTATTCTTTTTATCCTCGGATCTTTTGAACTTAAAGCTGCGCAATTAAAAGACCCTACTCTCTATAAAAATATCAGCCAATGGAACGGTTTTGATGGACAACAGTTTTTACTCTGTAGAATTGACTCCAATGGCGCTATGGCCCCAAACTCAGAAAAAAAGAAGGTCTACTTTTCTGAGGACTCTGATGTCGTTGAAGAAAAAGAAAAAAAAGAAATGTTAGCTTTCTTTAAAGGTCTACCTAAATATCTAGATACGATTAAGGTTGTTGGCCATGCAGATGAATGCGGTGATGCTCA
>JACCDO010977167.1_pt1 | contig 13221 bp, 11 predicted proteins | sample 7446101 | NCBI WGS metagenome assembly JACCDO01 (sample SAMN15323440, study PRJNA562643) | freshwater metagenome | isolation source: river surface water | place: USA:Blue River Watershed | collected 2017-08-16
AGATGCACAGTGTAAGGAGAAGGGATACTTACCTGGAACTGCATCTGCATCTGCACCTGCACCTGCATAAATGCGTTACGTTTAAGGAAAGCTTAGATTAAACAAAATAGTGAGGCAATGGAGCATAAAAATACAATTATTAATTCCACTGATAGTGGTGTTAATAAAATAATTCAATCAACACATTGTTTACATCCAACTATTGAAACTGCATTAGCAAAATGGTTAGAAAATCCTGTGACACCAGCATTTGTAATGTATGGTGACCCTGGTGTTGGTAAAACAACATTGGTATATCGTGTATGTTCAGCATTAGGGTATGCTGTAAAAGAATTTAATGCATCTCATACTCGTACTGGTTCTGCTTTCAAGCAACAGATTTTACCTTTATTGGAGGAGCCAGGTATTACTAGTTGGATATCTGACCGTTATAAGCGTGGTCATGTTGTATTATTAGATGAAATGGATGGTATGAGTTCGGGGGAGCGTGGAGGTTTACAGGAATTATTGAAGTATATTCGAAGTATGAGAAAAAAACAGATTACTATTCCATTGATTTGTTGTTGTAATGTAATACAAGGAAGAAAAGCGCAACAGTTGCTTAGACTATCAACAGTATTTGAAGTAAAAATGCCTGCATTGAACATTCTAGCAGAATGGTTAGGGAGAACTATTAAGGATGAAGAGCGTCGTTCAGATTTACGTCAACTGTTGCGTGGGGATATTAACATTGGACCATTAGGAGATGAGGATGCTGAAGATGAAACAGTTGCGAAGCAAATTGCTCATTATACCTTATTTAATGCCTGGGATATAAATGATGAAATTATTGTTGAAACAAAAGATATTAATTTAGCTTCATTGCTTGTTCATCAAAATCTTTTAACACGAATTGGTACACGACAACCATTGGAGGTATATGAAAATTTAATGGCTATTTTACGTTATGGTGATAAGTGTGATTTTTGGGCATTTTTCCATCAGTGTTGGCCTTTATTGAATATAAGTCAAGAATTCAAATGTAAAATTCTGAATTTATATTTACAGGAGATTGAGCCTATACCTAAACCAACTAAAATTCCTACACCAGAGCAATTAGATTATACATGGGTATTAACGAAGCAATCGTCATTATTTAATGCATGGAAAGAGATATGTCAAAAATATGATATACAACATATACCAATTCATTATGTATGTGATATTGCTAAAGTTGATTCACCTAAATTAGTATTTATGTCTCCTGAAGAAGCTGGTGCTGTTCCTATTGCATCAATTACTTCTGTAGAGGGAAGTTCAGGAATTGAAGGTGTTGCAGCTGTTTCATCTAAAACAAAATCAACAACAACAAGAGGCTCTGCTCGGACTAAACATTGAATTCTTCCAAGTAAAAATTCACGCTCTCTATTTGTTGTTATATTTGGATATAAAATTAAACATGACACTGTTGGAATATAATGTCCTGTTAAATGTTCTATATCATGAACTATTAATAGTTTGGTTGGGCGTGTTTGGGTAAGACTATTAGATGATGCAATAAATTTATCTATTTTAGTTTTATTTGCATTTCTTGGACCACATAATAACTCATAATGGATATTTGCTGATTTAAGAGCAGATTGTATTTTTTGAAATCTTGCTTGATTTGGAAAATAAAGCATTGTTGGAATATCTTTATGAATATTCAAATAATTAATTAATGCCATTGATTTATGTATTCCAGATAATTGTAAATTATCTGTTGGATTAGTTAAAGATAATAATTTAGTCCCTATCATTGTTTGTCTACAAAGTGGACATTTATCCGTTTTATTCACTGTACATGAAGATATTATACATCGAGCGCAGAATAATTGTTTACAGCAATTAGTAAGTGTCTTCATTTCAATCTCTTCATTGTAACAAATAGGACATGCTTCATCAAATGTATTCGGCCTACATGCAGATTTCATAGTATTTTGACAGTAAATCTGTTGAGCACCTACAGACTCTAATGCTCCTGTAATATCATCATCTTGAAGAAGACTATTAACTGTATTAGAATTCAATGGATAAATTACATGAAATCTATCATCATGATTGAAGTGAATACTTCGTACTTCGATTGGTTTTGGATTTAAACTTACGTTGAGAAAATTTCTTGAAGTGAGAAGAATTAATTTATGTCGAAGAGGATGAGTGGTTATGAAGCGTGCGAAGACTGAACGTATATGCTCTGTCAAATCATTAGAGTGAGTTCTTTCAAATGCTATGTATTTTTTAAAATCTTCACTTTCATTTGAATAATTATCTTCAATTGCTCTATCTAATGTTATTCCATAATTATAAAGGTTTGTAAAAGGAAATATAAAATTAAACCATTGATGAGTAATTAACCAAGTAAAATGAGCACATATTGTTGATTGAGGTCCATGTAAATGTATATTTTCCAAATTTTCAAAGAAACATCTTTCAAAAATTAAATTATTTTCCTGTGAAAATTGACAGAAAGAATTATATTGTGAAGTTGGAATAACAATTAGGTCTGGTAAATTTTCTATTAATTCTTGCGACATATGATTTTGTTTTTTTATAATCCTATATGATAGATTTGTTTGATTTTCAAGTATTAATTTCATATTATCAATATCCATATTTGGAATTACAAAAAGATTTGTACGAATACTATTAGGGTGCTGTAAAAAAGAGAAGAAGTTATTATGAGACATATTATGAAGATATGGTGATATTAATGGTGTTGGATAATGTTTACAGAAAGCAATATAGGCTAATGCAGCAAGTGTCTTACCTGTCCCTTGATTGTCTCCTAAGACTGAATAACGACCAAATAATTGAACACCAGCTATTGTTGTTCCAGTCCTAAGAGCTTTTTCTTTCTGATACATATTGTAAATTAATGCTTTTTGATGAGGGAATAACGTATATTGTCCGAAATTTGCTGAAATATTATATCCTGTATCTTTGTAGGATACTGGATTCTTAATAGTACTCGAAAATACTGCCGATAAGGTGTCTAATACTGTCTTTAAATTGTCTGGCTCTATTGATAAAATATCAAATTGTCTTTGGCGCATCTCATTTAATTCCATGTTTACAGAATATTAGATTTTATTTTTAGGCTTTCACATAAACATCCCCCTAATAGTCTTGTCTTCAATTAAAGCATCCAAGGTTAATTTTGTCTTCTTTGCTGCTGGGTTATTATGACGTATATTATCTTTTTCAACTGTATTTTCTGTGTGAATCATTACCACTATTGACTTATAAGGGTCTAATTGTATCATAGGCTCTGTATAATTGTTTAAAAAAGTTGGTTCCTCTGTTCTTTTGATAGTCTCATCGTATTTATGAGTTAATGCGTATTGACGACGATAAGCAAGTGGACCATTAGAAGAGTGATTTGGCGCAAACGGCCCAAGTGACCAAATTGATTTATCATCTTTGAAATAAAAAAACATTAAAGATGAACCTGCTAATTGTATTTTATGATTACGTTCAAATTGATTAACAATATGTTCAATTCTTTTTGGTGGATAATAATCATCATCATCCCAAGCAACTATAATAGGAGCTTGGGCTTCCGCATTCAGTCTATTTCTTTTTGCACCAATTGTTTGTCTTTTGTATTCACGAATATATTTTATATTTGGTATATCATCTGCAGCATCTAATAGTATTGCTTCAATTGGCTCTGTACCGTCATCTAAAATTATCCATTCCATTTGATTTAATGGAAATGTTTGTTTTCTATAACATTCAATAGAACGTCTTATAAATTGTGAACGATTAAAAGTTGGTGTTATCACACTTACTTTTATTTGTTGATTGAGCTGTGTTGACATTTCTAATTGTATAATTGTAGATAGATTAGGCCGTATTTCTCTCAGAATTTACTGGAGCAGGACTGTTAGAGGGTGCTGTATTTGCAGGAGGAGCAGGAGCAGGACTGTTAGAGGGTGCTGTATTTGCAGGAGGAGCAGGAGCAGGACTGTTAGAGGGTGCTGCATTTGCAGGAGCAGGAGCATTTGCAGGAGCATTTGCAGGAGCAGGAGCATTTGCAGGAGCAGGAGCAGGACTGTTAGATGATGCTGCATTAGAGGATTTATTATTTTCATTTTGAGTATTGGAAGATGTAGATTGTTCTGAAGAAGGATACTGAACTTTATCGACTAAAGAGGGGTCGAGTAACATTGGTTTGGCAGCATCAAGGAATTTTACAAATTTATATTTAATATTTGCATCTTCAGTATAAACAAACGGTTTCATTAAGAATGCTAAAATATTATTTTCAGGATGCCATGTTGTCAATGGTAAATAGTTATACCAAACTGGATATGTCTTCATAAAATAGCGAACAATATAATAAATTATTACAAATGGAGCAAACAATGGGAATGAACCGTATGAGAAATATACAAAGCGTATTAGAGGTGACCTATTAATTGCATCATTTGCAGCAATACTACCAGCTAGAGTACAAACAAAAAATATCAATGCTGGTAATAAAAGACCTAAAAATGTTGATGTAAATGCATTAATAAATGCCTCAAATGCACCTTTTTCAACTTTAATTTTTTTTGAATTTGGATTAGGAGGTTTAATATCTACATTTAGAGGTGTTGTTGTAGGTATCGATTTAGGTATAGTTGTAGGTACCGATGCTGATTTAATATCAATTAGAGCTTCTTTGAATAATTTACTTCTAGCTTTATTAATAGTATTCTTAACAGACTGAATAAGACTTGTCGGAGATTCCATATTACTTTCTGATGTTGCATCACGGTTTTTATATGGAAGCTTATAATGCGTACTTGAGACCACCCATACCACTGCTAACAAGGAACCAGTTTAGTGATTCAACATAAATTGTAATATCATAAACATAAGTTGTATTGATATTAAGGGGATATGGGTCAACATCTACTTGGAAAAGTCTTACACGACTAGCGTTAATAGAGCCATTTGGTTGTGTATTAGGGCTAGAAAGAGCAAAGGGATAAATATTCAAGCCTTCATATCCTATACCAGTTGCGTAACGGTATGGTACTAACTTTTCAAAGAATGGACCGGGTTTAATTTCTTGTAATTCATTACCATCGCCGAGTACACGTAAATTTCGAATAATGTCACGTTGTCCATTAGGAACTAAGAGACCGGTAGCATAGAATAGATTTGCCCAGGGAGATGGTCCACTAGGATTTTGACTATAAGGTGGTATTGGGTCATTCCACCAATTTGTCCATTTACTATAATCGTTTCTGTAAATATAATCAGAGCGTCGTGGTACCACTAATAGTCTTGTTATGGGATTATGAGTTTCTAATTGTAAGAATTCACGTGTAGTAATTGCAGGGAAATTGTAACGATTAACTTGATATAACATGTAGGAGAGAGGAGTTGATGCAAATGTTTTACGTTCATCTTCAGTTAAATACACATAGGTACTTTGAAGACGAGGATAGAATGGCCAAACATTAAGAGCCGGGACTGTATTATTGAAGTCAACAAGGAAGTAACGAAGTTCAGTTTCTGTCTCCTGGACTGCAGCATATTCTGGAAGATTAAGTTGTGCTTGAGTTTGTGAAGCAGATTGTTGATAACCATATCTACAGCGATAACCATTAGGGTCGAGGAAGGTGTATAATTCTTGAATAGAACGAAGATTGATTTGTATTTCAACATCATGGTATTGAAGACCAATTAGTGGTAGAGCTTGGAATGTGCTTTCATTACTGAAGAATGGAAGAGGGACATGGATATCACGACCGAAGATAGATGGTCTATTAACTTGCTGTGCAGTAGAGTCATCTTGATAGACAGTTGGATAGCCGACTGTTTCTGAACCACCGCCGTAGACACCTTTTGCGGGATTAGTTAATTCGTTGGTTTCACCAACAAGGTATTTCCATTTAGCTAAACGGTCAGTGTCATAATCAGAAAATGCTTTAGCGAGAATATAAGAACCATCAAATTCTTGTATTTTCTGTCCACCGACGATTAAGGCAACATTCTGAATGATATGGCAACCAATGTAGTTTATCCATGCAAAATTATATTGAGAACTACGTATTTGAGTATCAACAAATTTAGAATATATATCAGGTAATGTAAATGTAAATATCATATCGCGTACGAGGTCTGCGACACGTTGAACTTTTACACGAATTTGAATTGATTGGTCCCAACTGAGTTCGTTAGAACCGTCAAAGGTAGTTGTAACAGATTCTTCAGAAAAATGTGAGTATTTCTTATATGTTTTATAAAAATAAGTCATATCTGGGTTTCCGCTTAATAGTACGTTTTGTGCACCATAGCTGACTAATGTAAATAAACCGCCACCAGGCATATTTCTACCTATCGCGCATAATAGGAAGAAATATGAATGTAATTTTCGCACATCACAATATTATAATATGATTATTTGTTATTTTAACAATTTTTTAGTTATACTGTGTGGTCCACCATGTATCAACAAGGTAAGGGGGTTTATTGGCATCTTCACCAGCAATCTTGGGATTGGGCCCCTCTTTGACGAGTGATGAAATCTCTGTGTAGCTGAGAGCATAATTGAAATGCCGTAGACGACTGAGTTGACCACTAAAAGGAATACCAGAAACAATGAAGGATTTACCTTTAAGTGAGTTCATTGCACATTGACCAGTGCTATCATCACATGTTAATGCAATCTGACGTGTAGAGAATGCATAAATATTACCAAAGTTCATGTATGGTACACCATTAGAGAATGTGAGACGTTTAGAGAGGTCACCATTAATGTATACTTCGAGACCGTTATCACGTACAACAAGAGTAACATGAACCCATTTCTGGACAGGGAAATTTTCAATGTCTACATAGTTGTTCCAGTCTGATGTAGAATTCATGTAGACGCGCATAGTATTGTAGTTAGTTGTCATATAGACACCAGGGCCAAGCAATGGGAACTGGCGGGCATAACCTTTATGGAATACATGTGCTAATCCTGCGCGTCCTGACGAGAATGTACTGGGATTGACGAAAATCCAGAAAGAATAAGATAATTCTGCACCAGTACGTTCGTTATCGGATAATGAAATAGAGCGGTCATTACGTTCATCATTGGGGTCCTGTCCAATTTCATAAGAACGGTTATCTGAAGGATATGTAAGAGGCATAAGCTCAGTTACAGCCTTATCATATCGTTTATATTGCCGGTAAATTACTTCAGCACCAAAGAAAGTAATATGTAGAATTAACAAAATAACAACTGACATAATTAATTGAGGTAGGAACCCTGGACCAGTTAAAAAACCAATGCCGGGTACGCCTGCATTTATACCTGAGTTAGCAGCTACGTTCATTCTGTTACGATTCAATACTTAATTTCATTCAAAAACATATGAAATGTTTTTTACAATTAATCAGCATTTGTATTCATATCATTATTAATTATTATATAAACTAATAATATGAAATGTAAATATATTATATTAAGTATACTTTTATATTTAGTTCATCTTGGGGTATTCAAGAGTACCGATGGCTTTGGGGTCGAAGAGAGATTTGATGTAGTCCTGCCATGTAACATTGGCGAGAGGACCCTGCATGTATTCACGGTAAACCTGTTCGGGGTTGACAGCGAAATCGTAGACCACGACACCAGAATAGAATCCACCGAAACCACCATTTTCTGCAATGGTAAGTGTGTAATCAGAGTCAACCATGAATGGACTATTACCAACACAAGAGCGAGCAAGTTTGCCGTCGATGTAAACATCAGTGGTCTTACCATTGAGTGCGATTGAAACGTGTACCCATTTCTGGAGGTCGAATGGTGCAACAACACAATCATTGCCGACTTTGACACCCTCGGAGCCCATTGACCCAATTCCAGCGGCTGTGAACATAGAATTATATACACCATAGTTGAGACACGTACCAGGAGTGGTGGCGCTAGCTGTACCAGTTGGGGCACCAGAGCAATCAGCACTACTAGATGTGCGAACATGGAGAGTGTTCTCAACTGCATCAAGGTAAACACCAAGTGTAACAGTACCAGACTGTGTGGTACGATTAGCAATTGTTAGAACTTCCTTATTGTAGTTACGACGCACACCAGTCCAGTTATTTACATAAAGCCAGAAACTAACCGAATAACTACCACCTTCAAACATTAAAGGAATTTCACTCTTCTTGTATGTCTTTGTAACATTAGCATTAGTGATACTTGTAACTAAGGCAAGCTTGATATCCTGGGAAATGAAGAAGTACTTGTATGCATAATAGATAGCAAATGCACCACCTACTAGTAAAATAACCTTGAAGATTAAAGACATTGGACTTGCCGGGGCACCATAATTAGATGATGTGTTCATTTCTAACTAAATTAACGATACTATTTATTCCAGAAACCACTAAATATTTAACCATAAGGCGTTGACCAACTCAAACGGCTTGAGGATGGTGGTGTTCTTGGCTTCAGCATACATAGTATGCCTGCCGGACAACTGAACATACTTCCAATATCAAATAGTTTATCAATATATGGTTTACCTCTAGAATCAGATGTACTTGTATATTCAATCATAACTTCTTCAGATGTCATTGAGCGATTATTAAAAGAAACATAGGCTAGTTCACCTTCCATGTTTGCACCACTTTTTAATTTTCCAGATTTAGTAATATTCGGCATATTTGGTATTAATTTTGATGCGACTGTTTTACCGTTATATAAAACGTCGAATTTACGTCCATTAATAACAATTGTAACCATTGTCCATTTAAGGTCTGGTAATTTGGGACAATAAATTGGAGTATATGAATTGAAATCATTTCCACCGAGTTGATTAACGTATAAAATAGCCTTCTGTTGGTCTACTTTTTGTGTAAAATAGAATACATCTGTCCAAAACATTAAGGGGAATATCCCGTCCAAATCATGGCATTGAATATGGCGTGTTCTATCGGAAATTCCTGGTTTAATATAAAAACTAAATGTGTAATTATCTTTTTCATTCAATGCCGGTATAAAATTGTAGACTTTATTTTCTTTGATATCAACGGGTCCTCTTTCAATAAGAGTCATACTCATTGACCATGGTGTATAAATATAAAAAAAAACAATATAAGTTATAGCAAATATAACTAAAAGTGTTCCAAGAATTTGTAGAATAGACCACATCCTATCAGTCTATCTTAATTTTTTTTAGCAAAGTCACTGGCACTTGGCATACTTGGGCTAGTGTAACGTATTTCTGCTGCATTTAGCATACGTAACCAAATACGCAAATTAATAATACCATTTGTACCGGTTATTGGTTTACCTTTAGAGGGACATAATTGGTTATTGATTGTATTTTTGGAGATATCAGTAATACCACCAAGACTATTAGTGGTATTTGATTTAAGTATATTATTAGTGGTGGTTGTATCGACATCACCAACATTTTGTCCTGGTGTACCAAACAGATATCCAATAGAGCTGATGGGTGGATTACGTAAGGTTCTGGTAGCAACTAAGAGGCCATCTTTATAAACTTCAAAATATGATTGACCGACAACGACACCAATACGGAATGGTACTTTGCTTGAAATATTTTTAATCTTAATAACTTCAGTATCTTTATTAGAAGTTCTAATCTGGACTAAAATATCATTTACCTGTGGGTCAAGGAATATACCTAATTGATAATTTGCAGGTTTTGTACCATCAGAAGCACTAGAATATCTCATGAATAATGGTCTTGGTTCATTATTACTGTTAATATTGAAATTGATATCTTCTAGATATATATCCATTTGTACAGTATAGGAACTATCACCTTTATCGCTTTTTAAGATTGTTTCATTTTCATTAATATCATTATGTACAACGGTAGGCCAATAACTACCACCATCATCGGTTGATATGCCGGGAATGGGTATATAACCTTTATCTGATAAATTAAATTTAAAAATAGGTGTAATTGTATAATGAATGATTAATAATGAAACAAATAATCCAATGATTCCAAGACCAATAACCATTAAAGTGGATGAGAATGAAGTTTGGCTAAATGTATTTGAGACTGATGAAAAAATAGATTGGGATGGTTGTTGAAACTGCGACCCACTATTTCTTAGTTGTTGTTGTAATCCTTTTATGTAATTACTCATTCTAACTCTACTATCGCTTATTGTTACTTTTTAATTCTTTTTCATATACCATAGTAAACCGATAACTGCAGCGCATGTTGTTGCTGTAACGACAATACCTTTAGTGAATGAGCTCATGTCGATTTCAGCCATATCTTCTTTTTTCCAAATGGGTGAACGACCACGAGCTCCAAGACGTGCCATAAAAGCCAGAGCCTCTTCTTCGCTGACCTGTGGTTTGCCCAATTTTTTATTAACTGAATTGTGTATGTTAACAGTCCATCTGAAAAGGTCACGGCGATTATCTAATGATGGGGTAATTGGATTATTTTTTAAGTGCTCCTTATAATGTTCACGACAAGTGGGGCAGGGTAGTAGATGCTGGAGGCCTTCATAAAATTCTTTTGCTGATTTTTTCTCCGAATAAGATGGTTTTTCAGAATATCCTAGCGCCACAATATGAATTGTCATCCAAAATATTGGACCCCAAACAGCTGGTGGAAATCTCATTCTTCTAACTTTACTATTGATACAAAAATATAACTATAATAATCGCTTATCGATTTTATAAACTACCTAAGCACCTCTTAATAGTTTTTCATAAGTGGAATTTTTAAAATGTTTAGAAACTATATCATTAAACCCCCATCAAACATTTTTAATTATAATTATAGTAATAATACAATCTGCACTAATTGTGGTGTTAATGGTCATTCCTTTAAACAGTGCACAGAGCCTGTATTGAGTTATGGCATGATTATATTTAAAAATTCTAATTCTGATTGGCTTTCAAATAATAATTTCTGTAATAATAAACTATTACCACTAAATAATTTGCAAATTTTAATGATTAAAAGGAAGGATTCACTTCATTTTGTTGAATTTGTCAGAGGTAAATATAATATTGATAATATTTGTCATTTGAAGTACTTAATTTCAAATATTACTCCATATGAAAGAAATTTAATTTTAACTAAAAATTTCATTGAATTATGGCAATATGTTTGGGGCACAGGGAACCCGAGAAATTATAGAAATGATTTTGAACAATCACAAATTAAATTTAATCAGTTAAAAACACTGTCCGGCATTAATGATTTAACTAAATCCCTAATTCAAGATATAATTGATGATGTACCTGCTTTGTGGAATGAACCTGAATGGGGACTTCCAAAAGGAAGAAGAAATCCAAATGAATCTGATATTGATTGTGCAATTCGGGAAACAATTGAAGAAACCGGTATAAATTTATCACAACTTAATATTTTCGAATCACTTGCTCCTTTCTCAGAAACATTTATTGGTGATAATGGAGTTAATTATTGCCATAAATATTATTTGGCAATTACTAATAATAAATTACCTGAGATATTGTATGATATTGATAATTATCATATGACACGTGAAATAAGTGATATTAAATGGGTAAACATTGAAGATGCAATTAATTTGATTCGTCCGACCAGTAATGAGAAAATTGAAATAATTAATAATGCAATTAAAACAATAACTGAATTTCAACCATTTTTATCAGGAAGACTTTTTAATACACCTTAATAGTATTTATTTTGTATGATTAATAGTCCAAAAAATTAATCTAATTAATGTCAGCAAGTGTAGAATGAGCTCTGCTAATTATACATCACTTACCAATGATGAATTATTAGAGGTTTGGGATATTGAAACATCAATGACTAAGCGGGATAAACTATTAAGGGAGATGCGTGAAAGGGGTTTATTCCCTGATGAATTTCAATCATCATGGGAAAATACATCTGGTGCCTATCCATCTACAGATGACCCGCATTTTTTAGCAAAGCTTCTGGAACGACGAGAATTTGCTGAAAGTTATCAAACACGTGTTGAATCCGATGGTGATATTGAAACTACAGATTCATGTCAGACTAAACATGGATTTGGATTTGAATTGTCACCCACGCAACGTTTTGTTGCGAATTTCATGTCGCCTCGAACTCAATATATGTCTATGCTACTATATCATGGTGTTGGTGTTGGTAAAACATGCTCTGCTATACAAATTGCTGAACAGTGGTTACATTTATATCCAAATAAAAAAGTTATTATTTTAGCACCCAGAACAATCAAAGAAGGTTTTTTTAATACAATTTTTGATGTATCAAAAGTTAAACTTGGAAAAGCAGAAAATGAACCAAATACATCTGAACAATGTACTGGAACTATTTATATGGAATTAACTAATACTATATATGAACGAAACTTGGATATAATTAAAAGAAAGATTCATCACAAAATTAGACAACGATATTCAATTTTAGGATATTATGCTTTTGCTAATGAACTAAAAGAAGAAATATCAAAAGTGAGTGATAGATTTAAAGGTGCAGATAGAGAAGCTCGTGAAAATGAACTATTAAGAGAAAAATATGAAGGTCGATTATTAATTGTTGATGAGGCACATAATCTTAATGAAAGCCCAGATATAATGAATCCTATTAACACTACTGCTGCTGCCGTTATTACTGCGGCTAGTCAAGATGCTATACAAGAAATTAAAAAACCAAGTGATAGTGCAGAAGGTAAAGCATTAACACCTTATCTTACCCGACTATTAAAGGTTGTTGAAGGTATTAAATTTGTTCTTATGTCTGCTACTCCTATGTATAATAGTTATAAGGAAATTATCTTCTTATTAAATTTAATTTTAATGAATGAAAAACAAGGTGAAATTATTGAATCTGATATTTTCAATCCAGATGGTACTTTTAGGTCAAGGGGTATTGAACTATTAGGAAGTATTGCACAACGTTATATTTCATATATGCGTGGTGAAAACCCTGATATATTCCCTCTTCGTTTATATCCATCTCAAACGTTAAATTATTATCCAACTCAGAATCCTAAAAAAGTAACACTTCTTCAAAAAGACCGTTTATATATAAATCATCTTCCAATTGTTGGAGCAGAACTTTCAGGTGATATCTTGGCTGCACAACAACTTCTTCTTAATAGTCTTCCTGAAGGTAAGGGCGAAGATATCCCTACTTTACGATTAGGTGATATCATCCAATCTGGAATGATTATTGTTCCTCCAGTTGATGAAGATTCTTCACGTGGCTTATTACAAAG
>JACCDO010998751.1_pt1 | contig 13218 bp, 11 predicted proteins | sample 7446101 | NCBI WGS metagenome assembly JACCDO01 (sample SAMN15323440, study PRJNA562643) | freshwater metagenome | isolation source: river surface water | place: USA:Blue River Watershed | collected 2017-08-16
ACCTCTTTACCAATACCATCGCCTGGAATAACTGCAATTTTTGGATTCTTAAATATCTTTTTTGTACTCATGTGTTAGTTGTCTTTATTTTTTATTTGCAGGGATAAAAACCCCAAGGAAAAGTGTACTCGTTTCTTGCTTAACTAATTGCTCGACGAATGTCATCGTGCGTAGCCTTTCTCCCCTTACCTAGCGACTCACTGTCATAGTTTTCAGTATTTTCGATGGTTTCGGGCACATCTTCTTGCATGCGAATATTATCTTTAGGGCAAATAGGCGCCCCATAGCTAGCCCATTTTTTTAAAAGTGTGACTTCATAACCGCATTGACCACATTTAGCTTTACTTCTGGTGGCATTACTGGGTTTTGGTGGTGGAAAAACAATTGCCTGATGTGGGTATGGTCCAAGCTCTTGGCTAATCATCATCAGCTTTACAGTGAGCTCTTCAGTTGCATGCGCCATTCTGGCGGGACCTTCGAGCCCGACTGTTTGAGCAATCCCTTTGAAATCCTCTCCATGGCCACTAAAGCAGTCGTCCACTGCGTGACACAACTCATGAACAAGTGTATCTAGCAACTGAACTGGATCGTCAATTTTGGGAGAAATAAAGATTTCATTAACACCGCCCCCCGAACGCTCTCTTGGCCAACACTGGCCAAGAGTAGTTCTTGGGCTACTTGAGGCAGGAAACCCACAGGAAACTCTTACAGGAGGAATTGCGTAACCCGCTTTTGAAAATATCGGCTCTAGGTGTTTTACAGCATCCTCTAGCCATGCTTCACGTACAGAATGTTGCTTCATTTTTCAGACTTTAATTAAGATTCAAAAGATAAATTGCGATCATACGCCACCAAAAGTAGAATACCTAAATGAAAGATCTAGAGAGCCTAAGCGCATCCCAAGCCGTCAAAGCTCTATCCAAAAGGGATATTCGAGCCACAGACCTATTGCTCTCTTGCCTTGACCGCATAGGACATCGAGAAAGCACCGTTAAGGCATGGGTTAGTCTTGGGAAAGAAAACGCCCTAATTCAGGCTAAAAGCTTCGACAAAGGGGTCTCTAAGGGGATTTTGCACGGATTGCCGATTGGGGTAAAAGATTTATTCGACACCTATGATCTTCCAACCTCTTACGGATCGCCAATTTATGCTCATCATTACCCAAGTGCGGATGCAGTCTCGGTTGCTTTAATGCGTCAGGCCGGAGGGATCATTCTTGGAAAAACCGTCACCACCGAGTTTGCCTCATTTAAAGGCAATAAAACGACGAATCCGCATGATTCAAAATACTCCCCTGGGGGGTCATCGAGTGGATCGGCGGCGGCTGTAGCAGACTTTATGGTTCCTATTGCCACAGGCAGCCAAACTGCAGGCTCAATTATCCGACCCGCATCTTATTGTGGGGTTGTTGGATTCAAGCCGAGTTTTGGAAAAGTCAGTATTGCCGGCGTGAAAAGCCTATCGCTTTCTCTCGACACTCTGGGTTGTTTTGGACGCTCCGTTGAAGATGTAGCCCTGGGCGTTGCCGCTATGAGTGGTGATCTTTCTCTATCTACTGTAGAAGAGCTTCACAATAAACCTCGGATCAATATTTGCAAAACATCAGATTGGAGCCTTGCGAGCAAGGAGACTCAGAATGCGATTGCGCTTGCCAGATATGCTGCTCAGTCTATATCTAAATGCGCCGTTAACGATCTAGTGCTGCCAGAACTATTTCATGATCTTCGTCATGTTCAGACACGCATTATGCTTAGCGAAATGTCTCGCAGCCTCACATTTGAACGCAATCACTACTCCAAAAAAATCAGCCCATTAATTAATAAACTATTAAACGAAGGGTCAAGCATCCCTTATGAACAATATTCAAAAGATTTATTGTCCGCTTCATTAGCACGTTCTGCCATTGAGCAGCTATTTGATGATGACATTGATTTGATCATTGCGCCCAGTGCTGTTGGCGAAGCACCGCTAATTAAAGATGGCACCGGGGATCCTGTATTTTGCAGAATATGGACATTACTTGGGTTGCCATGTATCAATATCAACATATCGTACGGCCCCAGCGGTCTGCCTGTTGGCGTGCAACTGATCGCAGGACCCGGTAAGGATCGTTTTTTATTAAGCGCCGCGCGAGCCTTTGCTCTGACCTTGCCTGATCCCGTTTTGCGAGATCAGGCATAACAGTAACATTTAGTCTAGCGTGATATTTGCAGACTTAATGACCTTGTTCCAATAAGGAAGCTCTTTCTTTACGAGCGCCTCAGTAGCAGCTGGATTAAGGTAACGAATTTCAACACCTGCTGCATCAGCGCGCTCCTTTACTTCAGGTAAAGCTAAGCTTCTTTTAACAGCGTCAGCAAGCTTGTTCACAATAGGCTCGGGAGTTTTTGCCGGCGCAAACAAACCGACCCAAGACTCCAGCTGAAATGATGGTAATCCCGCCTCTGCAGTAGTTGGCACGTTTGGCATGCCTGGGTGACGATTTTTACCAGTAACCGCTAAGCCCTTCAATTTTCCACTCTGTATATGTTGCATCAGTGATGGTGGCGTTGAAATAAATACTTGAACTTGACCCGCAAGCACATCCTGAATGGCAGGACCCGATCCTTTATACGGGACGTGAACCATATCTACGCCTGTAGACTGTTTGAACATTTCAGTGCCAATATGTGACACAGATCCATTACCCTGTGAGGCATAGTTGAGTTTTCCAGGATTTGCTTTAGCGTAGGCAATAAATTCCTTAAGGTTATTGACTGGAACCGATGGATGAACAGCAATGACATTGGTCGATACTGTTAGCAATGCAATGGGAGAAAAATCTTTTACTGGGTCCCACGGCAGCTTATCCATCAAAGATGGGTTTCCAACGTGATACCCCGAGTAAGAAATCAACAAGGTATATCCATCTGGTTTGGCATTAGCAACATACTGGTATGCGATATTTCCGCTAGCGCCTGGTTTGTTATCAACCACAACCGGCTGACCAATCACTCTAGTGAGCGGCTCACTAAGTAAGCGTGCGGATGTATCTACTAGACCTCCGGGCGGATTGGGCACAACCAATGTAATCGTTTTATCAGGAAAAGATTGGGCTGCCACCAAATTGCTTGCGGTTACCAAGCCTGCAATAACAAGCCACTTTTTAGCCATTAGACCTTTATTAACAAATAATTTCATTTAATCTCCTTACTTTTTATATTTATCTTTGCCCTACTTTAACGCTTCCAAAAACAGACTGTGCCTCTCTTGGTAAGCAGCGCCAATAACGCTCATTTGCATGCACAGTAGCATTTAATGCGGCGGCAGCTTCCCAAGCCCATCGAGGTTTATATAAAAAAGCTCTTGCCAATGCTATCAGGTCCGCATCTCCGTCTTGCAGTATTTCTTCAGCCTGATGGGGATCTGTTATCAAACCAACAGTAATAGTCGGCAATCCAGAGGCCTCTTTTACAACTTTTGCAAATGGCACTTGATATTTTGGACCTATGGCAATTTTTTGCTTAGGAGAAATGCCACCAGAAGATATATGCACAAAATCGCACCCCAGTGGTTTTAGCTGCTTTGCAAAAGAAGCTGTTTGCTCCGGAGTCCAACCCCCTTCCATCCAGTCACTTGCAGAAATACGTATTCCTAAGACGCCCTGATAAGCCGATCTGACCGCGGAAAACAACTCTAAAGGAAAACGGATTCGGTTTTCAAACGTTCCACCGTATTCATCGGTTCGCTGATTGGCGATCGGCGATAGAAATTGATGCAACAAATATCCATGCGCTCCATGCAATTCAATGCCATCAATGCCGATACGATCAGCGCGTTTAGCTGCCATGACAAATGCATCAATGATGCTCTTTAATTCTTCTTTAGATAATTCATGAGGCAACCGTTCACCCTCTAATTGAGGAATCGCTGATGGCGCCAATGTCTCCCATCCGCCCTGATCAATGGGTAGCAGCTGCCCCCCTTCCCATGGAGTTGCACTTGAGGCTTTTCGTCCTGCATGCGCAAGCTGAATAAATACGGGTGTGGCTGGGGCCAGCTTGCGAGCACGAGTCAATTTATCCTTCAATGCGGCCTCAGTTCTGTCATCCCACAAGCCCAAACATGCTGGCGTAATGCGCGCCTGCGGAGTTACGCCTGTGGCTTCAATGATGAATAATGCAGCACCACTATTTAACAAGTTTCCCCAGTGCATTAAATGCCAATCCGTTGCTTCGCCATTCGAGGCCGAATATTGGCACATTGGCGCAACCACAATTCGATTTGCTAACTCCAGAGGTCCACGGGGTGAGCCCAGTGTGTAGGGAGTAAATAAAAGACTCATGCGAATGCCTTAAAAATGTAGAAAAATGAGAAAAAAGGTCAAAATACACAAAATGCCATTAAAGGATAGAATAATTATTCAGCAGAATAAACGAGACAGCAAAGTCTTGCAGGCAATGAATAACAAGGCTTTGCATAACCATTACCCAAAGAATATCGATTAATGATGAATCCAACCAAGGCATTTGAATCCAAAGAAGATGTTGGCCACTACGTTGGCGGATCAGTTGTTATCCCAAAAGATGGCCGCTTTGCCGATGTTTTCAATCCCGCCAAGGGATCTATCGCTCGTAGAGTAGCTTTAGCAAGCCGCAATGAAGTTGATGCTGCTGTAGCTGTGGCGCAAAAAGCTTTTGACTCTTGGAGTCAAACCAGCCCCCTGCGTCGCGCTCGCATTCTATTTAAATATTTAGAGTTACTCAACACGCATCGCGATGAACTTGCCGCCATTATTACTTCTGAACATGGCAAGGTATTTACAGATGCACAAGGTGAAGTTACACGTGGTATTGAAATTCTTGAATTTGCCACTGCAGCCCCAGAGCTACTAAAGGGTGATTACACAGAACAGGTGTCAACAGATATTGATAACTGGGTCATGCGCCAACCGCTAGGAGTGGTAGCCGGAATTACACCATTTAACTTCCCTGTCATGGTTCCTATGTGGATGTTTCCATTAGCCATAGCCTGCGGTAACACCTTTGTTCTTAAGCCAAGCCCTACAGACCCCTCCGCCTCGCTTTATATGGCAAAGTTATTAAAAGAGGCTGGGCTACCAGATGGTGTATTTAATGTGGTTCAGGGCGACAAAGAAGCGGTTGATGCATTAATAGAAAATCCTGATGTCAAGGCCATTAGCTTTGTCGGATCAACCCCCATCGCTAATTACATCTACGAACGCTGCGCCCATTTTGGCAAGCGATCTCAGGCACTGGGTGGCGCTAAGAATCATATGGTCATCATGCCAGATGCAGATATAGATAAAGCAATTGATGCTTTGGTTGGAGCAGCGTATGGCTCTGCGGGCGAGCGCTGCATGGCGATCTCTGTAGCCGTTTTGGTTGGAGACGTAGCGGACAAGATCATGCCTAAGCTTATTGAACGCGCTAAAAGCCTGAAGATAAAAAATGGTATGGAGCTTGATGCCGAGATGGGCCCTATTGTTACCAAAGCAGCATTAGAGCGCATTACTGGTTATATCGAGAGTGGCGTAGCTGCTGGTGCTAAATTGCTTGTTGATGGTCGTGGCTTCAAAGCACCCGGCAATGAGAACGGCTTTTTCTTGGGCGGCACTCTTTTCGATAATGTCACGCCTGATATGAAAATATATCTCGAAGAAATCTTTGGTCCTGTGTTGTCCTGTGTTCGTGTCGCTAACTTTACCGATGCACTAAATCTAGTAAACGCATGCGAATACGGCAATGGCGTGGCATGCTTTACTAGCGATGGCAATATCGCACGTGAATTTGCTCGTCGCGTTCAAGTGGGCATGGTTGGCATTAATGTACCGATCCCAGTTCCAATGGCCTGGCATGGCTTTGGCGGCTGGAAAAAATCTCTTTTTGGCGATATGCATGCTTACGGCAAGGAAGGCGTACGCTTTTACACAAAACAAAAAAGCGTTATGCAGCGGTGGCCTGAGAGCATTGCAAAAGGCGCTGAATTTGTCATGCCTACATCGAAGTAAAACCTGCACTTCTGATTGCATCGAAAATGAACAAAAAAAATAGCGATCCTCGGATCGCTATTTTTATATAAGCCAAAGGGCTTATTGCAGAGTATTTTTAAACGCCGGCATGATGGGAACTGCGAGCACCTCGATGCCCTCCTCCCTTAATGATTCAGCCTCATCCAAGGTGGTTTGACCACGAATGCTACGCTCTGGGGCTTCCTTGTAATGAATCTTTCTTGCTTCTTCAGCAAAGGCAGTACCGACATCCTCAGACTTGCCCATGAGCTCGCGCATTCCTTTTAGAAATGCAGCTTGGACCTGAGCCTCCAATTGAGAGTGGTCGTTACCAGTTAAGGCAACCACTTCGCCACTATTTACCCCAACTTCTTCACCCGAAGCAACAACGGCCGCACTTAAAGACTTGGCGATATGGGGAGCTGATGGCATGCGTGAAATTTGTGTGCTGTCACAAATAGGGCAAGCCAAAATCCCTTGCTCTTGCTGAGCAAGGCAGTCCTCTTCAGAGGAAAACCACCCTTCAAAGCGATGGTCTAAGGGACAAGCGAGGTTGTAGACTTTCATAAGAGCTATATAAGGGCATAAATGCCAAATTCAATAGATCCTATTTTAATGGGAATTCAAGCAACTGATTTAATTGGCGTGGGACTCACCAAACCCCGGCGATAGCGGTCCAGCCAATACCCTGGAATAGTGGTTTTCACGTCCGTAATTTCACCCTCTTCGATCCATGCCAGCAATTGCTCTAGAGGAGCGGCAAAGACATCCAAAAACTCTTCATCATCAAGCTTGCTTTTACCCGGAACCAGATCCTCCGCCAGATATATATCAATAAGCTCTGTAGAGTAAGAAATGACTGGATGAATTCGACGGATATAGCTCCATTTTTTTGCCGTGTAACCTGTCTCTTCTTCAAGCTCACGTTGCGCACACAGTAGGTGATCCTCGCCGATTTCTAATTTTCCAGCCGGTATTTCGATACAAGCTTTGGCAATCGGATAGCGATACTGCCGCTCTAATAAAACCCTACCATCATCCAAAATAGCTACGACAGCTACCGCACCAGGATGAGTTAGATATTCACGGGCTGCTATATGACCATCGGGCAAGCGCACTTGATCACGTTTCATATTAAGGAAAATTCCGCCATAAATATCTTCACCTGAGACGCGCTCTTCACGTAGATGTTGATCTCCTTGCGGCAAATCGATAAAAGATTTTTCTGTCATAGCGATCTTTACTATAGCGTTGATATTAATTAAACCATCATAGATGATCAGGATGACATAGGTATGTCATACTGACTTATAAAACAATAGAGGCCCCTACAAGGAGCCTCTATTTATCTGATTGGTTGTGGGTTATGAGCCCAGCAAGGTCCGGCGCATAGCATCCAAACAAATGCTCATCAAACTGGCTGGAACGATGCCGATTGCCAATACCAAAATAGTGTTCATACTCAATAAGCCTTTAGCGAAACCAGTGCCCGTAATGGTTGCTTCATGTAATGGCTCATCAAAATACATTACCTTCACCACTCGTAAGTAGTAGAAAGCACCAATCAAAGATGCAAGGACGGCAATAATGGCCAATATCGTATGCTCGCCATCTACTAGCGCCTCTAAAACACCCAACTTAGCAGCAAATCCGACTGTTGGCGGAATACCGGCCAAGGAAAACATCATGACTAAGCCAATAAAGGCAAACCAAGGATGCTTTTTATTGAGGCCTTTCAGACCATCTAATGTCTCGCAATCATATCCTTTGCGAGATAGAACCATGAGTAAACCGAATGTACCTAAAGTTGTTAAGACGTATGTAATGACATAAAACACGGATGCACTAAATGCATGATCATCAAATACCGACAACATGCCAAGAATCACAAAGCCCATCTGCGCGATAGCAGAATAAGCAAGCATGCGTTTTACATTAGTTTGCGCAATCGCTGTGACGTTGCCAACCACCAATGACAATACTGCCAATAAGACCAGCATAGGCTGCCAATCACCCATCAACGGCAATAATGTATTGACCAACAAACGAAACAGGAGCGCGAATGCAGCAATCTTTGGTGCACCAGCAATCATCAAGGTCACAGCAGTTGGTGCGCCTTGGTATACATCAGGTACCCACATATGAAAAGGGACAACGCCTAATTTGAATGCAAGTCCAGCCACGATAAATACAAGACCAAATGCCATGACTAAATGATTTATACGTGGATCAGCGACAGTTCTAAAAATCTCTAGCAAATCTAAAGAGCCCGTCACTCCATAAAGCATTGACATACCGTAGAGCAAGAAACCTGAAGCCAATGCACCCAGAATGAAATACTTAATACCGGCTTCAACACTTTTCTCACTGGTGTGACGCATTGCAACCAATGCGTACATTGGCAATGCCATGAGCTCTAGACCTAGATACAAAGTGAGCAGATTTGCACCTGAGATCAACACCATCTGACCTAGCAGCGCCAACAAAATCATGACGATAAAGTCAGGACGAAATAGCGAACGGTCAGATAAATATTGCTTTGAATAGACCAAACTAACTAATACAGCTGCACATGAGCAAGCCTTGAGTAAATTAGATAGCGGATCTGATTGAAACAATCCATTCATGGCAACAATGGATACATCACCCATTCGGCCAATGAAAGCAAAAATAAGATAAACCAACAAAATTAATGAAAAGAAATAGACAAATCCAACACCACGGGGAGTATGGAAGATATCCTGCTCAACACCGGGCGTAGTTGGAACTCTTTCGCGTACATAAACACTAGCAACCAGCAACAAACAAGTGGCTAGTAGTAAAACGAGTTCCGGCAGGATGGCGTATAGGTCGAATGCTTGCATTTGCTTTTACTCAGAGTTTGCTTACAGCAACATGCTGCAACAGATTGATTACCGCGGGATGAATGATGTCTGTAAATGGCTTTGGATATACACCCATGCCAATTACGCAAATCGCCAATACAGTCATCATGAAATATTCACGAGCATTGAGGTCTTTCAATTCTTCAACATGATGATTGTGAATGGCGCCAAAAAAGACACGCTTGACCATCCAAAGTGAATACGCAGCACCTAAAATTAGAGCGGTGGCAGCCAAAATACCAATCACGAAGTCATAATCTACGGCAGCCAGAATCACCATAAACTCACCAACGAAGCCTGATGTTGCTGGAAGTCCGCAGTTTGCCATTGCCATTAAAACAGCAAAAGCAGTAAAAGCTGGCATGCGATGTACTACGCCACCGTAGTCAGCAATCTGGCGAGTGTGCATACGATCGTAGAGAACCCCAATAGATAGGAACATTGCGCCTGCAACAAAACCGTGGGAGATCATCTGCACTATTCCACCCTCAATGCCTAGTGGACTAAACAGGAAGAAACCTAGTGTGACAAAGCCCATATGCGCTACTGATGAGTACGCAACCAGCTTTTTCATATCCTTTTGAACGAGCGCTACAGCACCCACATAAATCACAGCCACTAAGGACAAGAAGATCACGAATGGACCAAGATATTGGCTAGCATCCGGAGCGATCGGCAATGAAAAACGTAAGAAGCCATAAGCGCCTAGCTTTAACATGATGGCAGCCAAGACAACAGAGCCCCCTGTTGGCGCCTCGACGTGAACGTCTGGCAACCAAGTGTGCAGTGGCCACATTGGCACTTTCACAGCAAATGCCATAAAGAAGGCGAAGAACAACAAGATTTGCTCAACAATATCGAGGCGAGCATTTTGCCAGGCCAAGATATCAAAGCTATTTGTCACGTTATAGAGATACAGCATGGCAACTAAAGTTAGTAAGGAGCCAAGCAAGGTGTAGAGGAAGAACTTAAATGCTGCATATATCCGGTTATGTCCGCCCCAGACGCCAATGATGATGTACATCGGAATCAAGGTAGCTTCAAAGAAGACATAAAACAGCAGAGCATCCAATGCGCAAAATACGCCAATCATCAATCCAGAAAGGATCATGAATGACGCCATGTATTGGGATACTTTAGTGTCAATCACTTCCCATGCTGCAATCACTACAAAAATATTGATAAATGCAGTCAGAACAATGAACCATACAGATATGCCATCGATACCTAGGTAGTAATTAATGTCGTAACGTGGGATCCAGCTGATTTTTTCTACAAATTGCATGCCAGGGTTGGCAATATCAAATTGGGTTATCAAAGGTAAGGTGGCGATAAATCCAATTACCGCACCAATGAGCGCTAACCAGCGCACTCCAGCGGATGGCTTCTCAGACCCATAAAACAAAATAATGAGTCCAAAAACAATCGGGGTCCAAATGGCGTAAGAAAGAATCATAGTGGCTACTTAAGTAACAAAGGCCTAGCGAACAAAAGGTAGGTAAGCATATAAAACCCAAGCCAGCAAAATCGCCAAGCCTGCAATCATTGCAAACGCATAGTGATAAACATAACCGGATTGCAGATGACGAATAACACCAGCAAAGCGCCCTACTGTATGCGCACTGCCGTTAACAAAGAAGCCATCAATGACCTTCTGATCGCCACGATGCCACAAGATGCTGCCAATCCAAATCAGTCCCTTAGCAAATACAGCTTGGTTAAGGTCATCTAAATAGTATTTGTTATCAAACAATTTTTTGATGGGAGCAAAAGCCTGAGCCACTTTCTCTGGAAGCGATGGAACCCACAGGTATCCAATGGCTGCAACCAAAACACCCGCCACAACCAATCCCAAAACTGGAGAAGTAAACGCATGTATTGCCATCGCCACTGGCCCATGGAATTCTTCTGCCAGCTCTTTCATCACAGGATGTCGTGCCAAATCAATAAAAATGGAATCGCCAAAATAAGTTCCAAATAACAAAGGCGTGATTGTGTAGAAGCCAATAATGACTGATGGAATCGCCAGAAGAATTAATGGCAAGGTCACTACCAATGGAGACTCATGCGGTTTTTCACCTGGCGCTAAGCCATGATGCGCGTGATCATCGCCCTGCTCTGCGTGCTCATGATGATGAGAATCTGCATGACCCCAACGAGCTTTACCATGAAATACCCAGAAATAGAGACGGAAGGAATAGAGGGCAGTAACAAACACGCTTGCCATCACCGCAAAGTAAGCAAAACCAGAGCCAGGGATGTGGCTTGCAGCTACCGCCTCAATGATGGAATCTTTTGAGTAAAAACCGGAGAAAAATGGCGTGCCAATTAAGGCCAAATTGCCTAACAGCATCATCAAGCAAGTGATAGGCATGTATTTCCATAAGCCACCCATCTTGCGCATATCCTGTTCATGGTGCATACCCAAAATGACGCTACCTGCAGCAAGGAACAACAATGCCTTAAAGAATGCATGAGTCATCAAATGAAAAATTGCTACTGGATATGCAGATACACCCAATGCAACAGTCATGTAACCCAATTGCGACAATGTTGAATATGCCACTACGCGTTTAATGTCGTTTTGAACGATGCCCAAGAATCCCATAAAGAGCGCTGTGATAGAGCCAATAACCAAAATAAAGCTCAAGGCCACATCTGATAACTCAAATAATGGTGACATCCGCGATACCATGAAGATGCCAGCAGTAACCATCGTTGCTGCGTGAATCAATGCAGAGATAGGTGTTGGACCTTCCATCGAATCTGGCAACCAAACATGCAATGGAAACTGTGCAGATTTACCCATTGCACCAATGAACAAGCAAATACAAGCAACAGTTAGTAAATTCCAGCCGGTGCCAGGCAAAGTTTGTGCGGCTAAGGCGGTATTTTGAGAGAAGATCACGTCATATTGCATGGAACCCGTGCTCGCAAGCAATAAACCGATGCCCAGAATAAAACCAAAGTCGCCCACACGGTTGACCAAGAACGCTTTCATATTGGCAAATACGGCTGATTGACGCTCAAAGTAAAAACCAATTAGCAAATACGACACCACACCCACTGCTTCCCAACCAAAGAAGAGTTGCAAGAGGTTATTGCTCATGACCAACATCAACATGGCAAAGGTAAATAATGAAATGTAAGAGAAGAATCGGTTATATCCCTCTTCACCATGCATGTACCCGATGGTATAGATATGCACCATCAGCGACACAAATGTGACTACGCACATCATTGTTGCTGTGAGAGGATCAATTAAAAATCCGATATCTAAATTCAACTCACCTAACTGCATCCAGCGATATACAGTGCCATTGAAGTAGAAGCCATCCATGACTTGGGCAAGAACATTGCAGGACAATACAAAGGCAATAGTGACTCCCAAAATGGTGACAAATTGGCTTGCGCCATGGCCAATGCGGTTACCACCCAATTTAGTTCCGAACAGTCCGGCGATGATAGAGCCGACCAATGGAGCCAATGGAATGGCGCAGAGAACAGGAATAGTTAAGGTCAATTGCATGACTAGCCTTTAAGGTGGTCAAGATCTTCAGCGTTAATGGTGTCAACCTTACGGAACAGAACCACCAATATTGCCAAACCAATGGCCGCTTCAGCAGCGGCTACTGTCAAAATAAAGAATACGAATACTTGGCCCGCCATATCGCCTAAATAGTGCGAGAAGGCAACAAAATTCATGTTGACCGAAAGAAGCATTAATTCAATTGCCATTAAAAGAACAATGACATTCTTACGGTTTAAAAAGATTCCAATCACACTAGCGGCAAATAAAATTGCGCTAAGCACTAAGTAATGAGCCAGAGTAATACTCATTTCTTTTCTCCTCTAGCATCTTGTTTTGCAGCAATATCAGCACCCATTTTGACAATGCGCATACGATCTGCAGCAACTACATTGACCTGCTCGTGAATATTTTGAGATTTAGTGTCTTTGCGATTGCGTAACGTTAATGCCACTGCAGCAATGATTGCTACCAACAGGATGACGCCAGCCACTTCAAAGGCATAAACATAATCACCAAATATCAACATGCCTAATGCTTGAGTATTATTAGCAGCGACCTCTTCTGGCATTGGTTGCACGGGAGCATTTGTGCCAATGAAGCTACGAATAATCACAATCGACAATTCCAGCACGATGACAGCACCCATTAGAAATGCTACCGGCAAAAACTTTCTAAAATCACGACGCAAATGCACCAAATCCAAATCGAGCATCATGACCACAAACAGGAATAGCACCATCACGGCGCCGACATAAACCAGTATCAAAGCGAGGCTGAGGAATTCTGCTTTA
>JACCDO011567198.1_pt1 | contig 13218 bp, 15 predicted proteins | sample 7446101 | NCBI WGS metagenome assembly JACCDO01 (sample SAMN15323440, study PRJNA562643) | freshwater metagenome | isolation source: river surface water | place: USA:Blue River Watershed | collected 2017-08-16
TAATACAAAATAGTTTTTATTAAGAATTCTTCACTAAATTGATGCTTACTTAATAGATTATGCATAAAGCTTAATTTATCTGGATTATTTAATAAATCAATTTCAAAATTATTCATTATATAATTATATAAAAAATTGATATAATAAATTATTAGGTTAATTTATATATATTAATGAATTCTACAAATCAAAAGCAACCATTACTACCAACTAATAATAAACAAGTTATTACACAAAAAGAAGTAATTATTGTTAATAATCAAATGGCTAATAATTATTATTGTACTCGTATTGTAATATCAATTATTATATTAATTGTTTTTATTATATCTACAATTATAATTGTAAAACATTCTAATTAAAATTTTTTTTTATTATTGATATATAAAATAAAAAACATAGTCTTATAAATATTGAATTATAATTATAATAACTAAATTAGTAATAATTAATGGACCATATTGAAGTAACAGATAAATTAATTAAAAAAGTTCATCAAATGGTTTTTGATGAACTTAAAACAAAGCGTAAAATCAATAAATTTGTAAAAGAATGCAAAAGTCTAAATGAAATAATTTCATACAAGGAATTAAATGGACGTATTAATGATTTAATTGAAGACTATTATATGAATAAAGATATTAAATTTAATCGTGATATTAATGATTTCTTTTTGAGTGAAATAGAATATATTATTTTTTATTACTTTCGACAAAATGATTTTAACTATCATCTACTGTAGTATTATAGTTTAATCACTAATTAATTTAACATGTTGATATAAAAGTAATATAAGAACTAATAATTCTTTTATAAATATAGTCAATTAAATCATTAATACTATTAGGTTTAATCAAACTATCAGCTCTTTTTTCAAGTGCTTCAATATATAAACTTCTTAATTTTATATTAGAACATAATGAAACAGGACATGCTATTAAATGTTGTGTCATAATATTAAATAAAATACGTGCACATCTACCATTACCGTCCTTAAATGGGTGAATACGAAGAAATTCAGAAAAGAATATAATTGATTTCAATATATATTCATAATTATTACAAATAGTTTTATTAAAAAAATCTATTAATGTATTTAATTTTATTTCAATCATTTTAGGATTAACATATTCCATTTCAGAATTATTTGGTCTAACATATGATTTACGAAATTTTCCATTTAGTTCTTCTGGTAATAAATCTTTCATTAACACTTTATGAATATCATATATTAAATCAATTCTTATATTATTAACGCTTTGCTTATCATATAATACATATTTATTAACTGCATTTTTAATATTATCAATAGTTTGTTTTTCAATTTTAGATAAATTACTAAAATCACCTGTTTCAATATAATTTATTATTATTTCTTCTGTATCACCTTCATTAATAGATGGATTTGTTTCTGTTACCCATAATTCTTTTATATACAACATTTTTAAATAATCATATGCATCTTTATGTTCATTATAGTTAACATTATTTAAAAATACTTCATCATAGTTAATTACATTATATTTTACTTTATTAAATAAATTATTTAATTGGTCAATGTATTGCATTATAATTATATTATTATATAATAATATTTTAAGTAAAAGAATTATAATATTATAATGGAAAATATTAAATTAGATAAATTAGATAATATAATTACTATTGATAATCCATATATTTTAATAATTGGAATGATAAATAGTGGTAAATCAAATATTATTAAAGCTATTCATAAATTTAATAAAATTAATAATAAAATTAATAATAAAATTATAGCATCAGTCGCAATTGTAAATACTGAAATGCATAATAGTTATTATAAAGATTTTATAAAAGATAGATATATTTATTTTAGATATGATAATTCTATATTACCTAGAATATTTGAAAGACAGAAATTATTAATAGAAAATGATAAAGAATATAAAACTGAATTAATTTTAGACTGTTGTATGAGCTCTCGAGGTGATTGGACTAAAAATGAAGAGATAAAAGATTTATTTAATAATAAAGAAAAACATAAATTAACAACTATTGTATCTTTTTCATTCTCATTAGGAATTCCTGTTGAAATGAGACAAACATTTGATTACATTTTTTTATTGAGTGAACATTTTATTTCAAATAAAAAAAGATTATTCGACCATTATGGTTATTATATATTCAATACTTTTGAAGAATTTGATAATATATTGATAAATATTAATAAAATGAATGATTATAATTGTTTAGTATTAGATATGAAAAATAAAAAATATTTTATTTATAATTCACATAAATAAAATATGAAATATATTAATGAGTAATCATATTTTATCAATGATATATCATAATAATAAATTTGTAAGAAATACATATCAGTCATTAAAAATATTTAAAGATAATATTAAAAATAATATGACTGGGGGTGCATTTAGTATTAATTATAAAGAACATCATATCAAATTTAATAAATTGGTTGAGGATAATTTATTAAAATTATATTTATCTACACCAGATGAAAGTTGTAATTGTATTTCAATAATAATTGATATTCATTTAGGGGTAGCTTATATAAATAATGTTACTAATGATAAATATACCAATTGTTTTGAACAACCGGAATTAAATAATGGAAAAGCGATAATGGAAATAAGTATTAAGATGTTAAAAAAATTTAAGGATAAATTTAATATTAAACAAATTCAATTAAAAGATAATAGTTTTATTACATGTGATGATAAAACTACAATTGTATTAAGTGATTTAAGTTTTTTACAACATAATGAAACTTTTTATTCAAGATTTGGATTCAAACCAAGAGAAGATACAGATTATGAAAATTATATGAAAAATAAAGCAATATTATCTATATCAAAAGTTAAAAAAATTAAATTAGATAAAATATTAAATAACTATAATAATGTAATCAATCTAAAATTAAAAGAACAAATATTAGAAGATTATAATACTCATCTAAATTATAATATAATTCAATGGTTTAATCTTTTTTCAAAAACATTTATGAAAAAAGATTGTAAGCTATTTAAATTTATAATAGATTCAATATATTTAAAATTAGAATTAATTAAACTAAATAATATTGAATATAGTATGAAATTAATTGCTTAAAATACTAATCTTCTTTTCATATAATCCTTCTAATTTCAGTTATTATATATCTTTTTATCTGGTGAATAAGCGTGCATAATTAAAATAATATGTTGTTTAGTTGGCATTCCTTTAAATTTACCTTCAGTATAATATAGTGGCGTCTTACCATGTTTTATCTGACCCATTCTAGAATTAAGAAAACTAATGCGATATGAATAATAATCTTGACCATCTGATTTATTTTTCCTTACTGGAATATATTGTAATTTATTTGCTTTACCACCAACTTTTTTATACATTTCTAAAAATCCATAATCAGTTCTAGTTCCTTTTTTTAATCCACGTGCTACCTCACTAACACCATATAATTCTGCTATTTTTTCATACTTAGCAATTGTTTTTAAACTTAACCATGGATATTTTTTATCTTCTTCTTTTTTTAACTTACTATAATTTTTTAACCATTTTTTAAATACAGCCATTGCTTTTTTCATATCATCTGTAATATGTGGATGATATTTAGCTCTATTATACATTGTATTAATTACATCAAATTGATATCTAAGAGATCGTTTAGAAATTAAATTAATAGTATGATTAGCAGTAGCACTATCCTTAAAACCAGTATTTTTTAAAGATTTATCTGGATGTAAATCATTATATAGCTCTCCTTTTGGCATTAAATAATCGTAGATTAAAATAATATTGATTGGGGGATAGAAAATCAAAGATTTTCTATACTCACAATTAACTTTATTATATCTCTGTATAAGATATAATAAAAATTGAAATAATTTTTCATTATATCATCTATAAGAATTAATTATGTCTATGAATCACCCAGAGCATAATACTAATGGCATTAATACAATTATGATGTTTTCTCACGCACTTCCTGTGGAACTTTTCGACAACATTTTACTCAGTCTTTCTCCAGGGGATATCGCTTCTTTATTAGAGGCGATGGATCTAGATATCAGAATTATAAATAGGTTGTCCTTTTTTCGTCTGTATTGTCAGAAACAACTGGCCTATTTCTTCAGAAACTATTCGCTCATGCATAATGCATTCAATCTTTTGGTTGGAAGATATTCTTCTAAGAAAAATTTCTATAATAAACTATTCACGATTATTGTTGACGCTCATCTTCCTTCTGAAGATTTATATTCCTCAATAGAAATAAATAGTGATTGGCTTAATGTTTCTGAACATTCTCATCATATTCAGAATAGTATTATTGAACAAATGCTCAAGACTTTTGTCTACAGGGAAAATCGTCATGGTATTTCTGCTGTTCAATTGTCTGATGACTGGAAAGCTTATGTGTGGCCGACTACAATCTTTCCTTTGACCTTTTCACTACTTGTTCACTATCCGCAGATATTCCAAAACCAAGGTGAAGAAGGGCCTGATATGATCTTTAAATGTTTCAGATATGATATTACATTTTCGATGATACAGAGCCGTATACTTGCGTTGACTGCTTCTGGAGAAGAACCAACATTTGACACTGTTTTCAGTGATGAATTGTTTAGTGATAAGGTGCAATATAATTCCTCATTAGGTTGGGATGATTTTTTTACACTATTATCTTGAACGCATATAATTATTATTAAAAATCAAAGTTTAAATAAAAAAATTACATTGTTTCAAAAAAAATTAATTTATTAATATTATTAATATCAACATGTTTTATATGATTATTACAAGATCCACAATGATCTTCATTTGATAAATCTATTTTTTTATTAATTTTCTTTTCACAATAATCAATATTCCATCTTCCTAACAAAATCTTAGGCTGGTCTGTTCTAACAATGACCATAAAGTTCTTTAATTTATTAATAATTTTCATTATAATTAATAAATTAAGTTTATAAATATTTATATCAATTTTTATTTATAATACATATGCATATGAATTACTTGATATTGCTAAATCATTTATAGTAAATTTATATGTGCTAAAATTATCATCTGAATTATATGGAATATTATCTCCCCATATTGAAACAGTATCATCATTTTTAATAGCAATTGCAAACCTCATCCCAACTATAACTGATTTATAAATATTTAATGTTGGTTTATTAACTAATATACCAACATCTACACCCCATACTGTAATTAATCCAGAATTATCAATCAGAACACCAACATCCTGATTAACTCCAATGCTAACAATTTTAGTTGGATTATTAGGACCATAATTTTGTAATGTTGGATTTAAATTAGTAATTAATGTATTATTACCCCATGCATATAATTTACCTGTTTTATCAACAGCTAAATAATTATGTCTACCTGCTGAAATTAGTTCAAATTGAATTGGATTACCATTTATATCATTTGGATTAATAATAGATGTATTCGAATATAAATAACCATTAGTATCAAGTGCCATAAATTTAGAATCCATTGCTGAAATTTTAATTATATCCACTTTCAATAACTCAGGAGAAGCATTTGAAGAAACATATGGACTATTATAATAAAATTTATTATTAATATCAATACCTATAAAAAAATTTCCACCGGCCTCTATATCAATTAATTTAGGTATACCAGATAAATCAAAATTACCACCCCAGTTTGCTACAGTTCCATCATTATTTAATGTTAATAAATAAGATTCAGTTCCTTCTTTACAACCTACTATTTTTTTTATATTTGAATTTATAAAAGAATTTGGTTTATTTAAAAAAGCATTATTAGAATCAATTATTGTAACTGTTTTAGGTATAAATGATATACTTGTTGTTGATGGAATTGTCGTTGTTGTTGGAATTGTCGTTGTTGTTGGAATTGTCGTTGTTGTTGGAATTGTCGTTGTTGTTGGAATTGTTGTTGTTGATGTTGATGTTGTTGATGTTGATGTTGATGTTGTTGATGTTGATGTTGATGTTGTTGATGGAATTGTTGTTGATGTTGATGATGTAAAAAGTGTAGATGTAGTAGTTGATGCTTTAGGAGGTGTAGTTGATGTTGTAGGAAGTGTAGTTGATGTTGTAGGAAGTGTTGATGAAGATTTAATATTAACTATATACACTATTATACCTAAAACTGCAAGTATTAAAGGAATAATCAAATATAACATATATATATATATATTATAAAATAAATTAAATACAACCGGAGGTTATCATAACACATTATCCAATTAATTAATCTGAATTACTGTTTCAATACGTTCAGGTGCTGAAGGGTCAAGCATTTCATTAGTCCCATGTAGTGTTTGTGTATAAAGTTTGATTTTAACTTCATTTTTAATAGTCTTATCCCTAGTAGCATATACTATATCATCAGTCATAGAGACTAATATATTTATGATACAAAAGATTTCAGATGCAATAGAATCTCGATTATTCTCACACAAGTTAACTGTTCCAGGTGTGTTGCAATATAATCCTTTATTCTTAGATGAAAAATTACTAATACTATACTGAAATTTTTCACTTAAAGGTGAATAAGAATATGAGTTTGATGCTTCAAAATAGGTAATTTTAATAACAGTATTTTCATATTCAGGACTTAACATATCAAAATGTTTACCTTCAGACAATTCAAAGAAACGGTCAGCTAGTATATTGCTAATTTCATTAATTTTATTATAACATTCTTTCTTATAAAGCGGATGATTAATCAAATACGATGTAATTGTATTATTTGAAAAAAAATGATTGTTAATATAATACATAATATGATTATTAATATGCTCATTTACCATTGTATTTTCACTTCCAAGTAGTTCATAAATAGGGATTTTCATAAAAAATTCATTAGTAATATCACTTGGAGTGTTTGACATAAAATATGACATGTATGATACGGTAGATTCCATAATAATTAATTATTATATGTGTTATTATAAAATAATATCAATTTTTCTAATACAAATGGGTAATTTGCAGTTCAAAATTGTTAATTTTGAACTTCACACCCAAAGATGTTATATTCGCTTTGCGAATTAATAATACGACTTGTAAAGACTTATACCCCAATAACTCTTTTAGTTTGCCTACAAGTTGGGCATTTAGCATCTTTAATAATATATGTAATATGATGATAACAAGTAATACATGATGAATGGAATTCACATTTATATTCATATAAATCTTTAGTTTCAAAACAAATTATACATTCACCATTTGATGTCATTTTTAATGTTTTCTCCAATGACTCAATTGCCATTGAATAATATTTATTCATTAATTCTTCATTCTGCTCAGTATCTTTATAATAAATATACATTTGAGTCATTGACTTGATACAACCTTTATCAATTGCCATCAAATAATATTTTTTCATTGAATCATAATCATATCCATGTGGCTCTTCATTATTCTGATAATAAAGTCCGAGTAATTGCATTGAATGAATATAATCTTTCTCAATTGCCATCAATAGATATTTTTTCATTGAATTATAGTCATTTTTGATATATAGATAATATGCACCTACATTGTGCATATACATAACATCACCATTATCAGCAGCCATTGTATGGTATTTAATTGTTAAATCATAATCCTCAATACTATAATAATAATTACCTAGTAGAATCATTGCATTAATATTTTTTTTATCAATCGCCATTAAATAATATTTCTTCATATTTTCATAATCATTATTGTTTTTATAATAAGTAGCAAGATTGACCATTGATTTTGAACAGCCTTTTTCAATTCCCATCAAATAATATTTCTTCATATTTTCATAATCATAATCATCTTGAATTTTATTAGTTTGATAATAAAATCCAAGATTAAACATTGAGTTTAAACAACCTTTATCAATTGCCATTAAATAATATTGTTTCATCAAATCATATTCTTTATTATTTTTATAATAGGTTGCTAGATTAAACATTGAGTTTGAACAACCTTTATCAATTGCCATCAAATAATATTTCTTCATATTTTCATAATCATTTATATTTTTATGATAAGTTCCATATCTTAGCATTGATAGAACAAAACCTTTCTCAATTGCCATTTCAAAATATTTTTTCATCAAATCACGATCACTATCATTATTAGTTGATTCAAATATTTTGAAATAATAACCAGCTAGATTATGCATAGCTTCAACATTTCCTGTATTGATTGACATTTGGCTATATTTATTCATCAATTCATAATTTTTAATATTATAATAATAATGTGCAAGATTATTCATAGATTTAACACAACCTTTATCAATTGCCATCAAACTATATTTCATCATCAATTCATATTTTTTAACATTGAAATAATACCATCCAATATTAAGCATAGATTTCACACAACCTTTACTAATAGCCATCATATAAAATTTCTCCATTAAATCATATTTTTTCTCAACACGTTCATAATAATGTCCTAATGTATACATTGCATCTACATTTCCTTTATTTACTGCCATCAAATAATATTTTTTCATTAAATTGAAATTATGTTTTCGTGCATAATAACCTGCAATATAATTCATTGCTTCGATGCACCCATTATCAATTGCCATTAAATAATATTTTTCCATTAAATAATAATTTTTTTCAATATTACGGTAATAATTTCCAAGATTAAGCATTGCTACCTTATTACCACGCCCAATTGCTGTTAAATAATATTGTTTCATTAATTCAATGTCAATACGGGTTGGGTTTTTAAGAGATTGAATATATTCACCAAGATTAACCATCGCAATAACATTGCCATTATCTGCTGAAATCTTCAAATATTTACGCATTTGAATATTATAATCATCATATTCTTTTTCATTATGTTTATAATAAATTGCGAGGTTAAAAGATGACATATTACAACCATTATCAATTGCACTCAAATAATATTTTTTCATTAACTCTGGATTCTTTTCAATATTTTGATAATAAACTCCTAGACTATACATACAATTACGACAACTCAAACTACTCCCCATAATATAATATTTTTTCATTAAATCATAATTTCCGTTACTTTTATGAAGAGTGCCGAGATGATTTATAGATTCAATTAAACTATATTTATTAAATATAGTAAGATAATAACTATAATACTTATGCTCCTCTTGCTCAAACTTAATATTACATTTATTACTGATATCTTGTAATGAGTTAAACATATAATATTTAACTAATAATCAATAAAAGAATGCTATTTCAATTTTTCTAATATTAGACAAAGATTGTAATAATTGTATTTGTGTAATTATAAAAAAATTAAGCGTGGGTGTTATGATAGTTCTGAAGTTCAGCAATGGATTCAGTGCAACCATTTTGTGCGGCCATTTTTAAATATTTGAGCATCAAATCAAAGTTCTTCTCAACATTCTTATAATGCTTGCTGAGATATTTCATTGCTTCAACAGAACCATTATCACCGGCCATAATTAAATATTTCATTTTTAAATCTGTATAATTAGTATAAGGAGGGTTGGTTTTTTTAGCATAATATTCACTCAATTTATACATGGCATCTTCACAACCAAGGTCAATTGCCATCAAATAATATTTTATTACTAGTTCTTCTTGTTCATTTAGAGGGAAGCCTTCAATATATCCTATCTTTGAATAATAATCTGCAATTAGATGCATGGCATTAAGACTACCATGTTCAGCTGCCATCGTTAAATATTTATTCATATTGAACCATTCTTTCTTATTTTCTCTATAAATAAGACCAATGTTAATCATAGAATCAATACAACCTAGATCAACTGCTAGTAAATAGTATTTTATTGCTAGTTTTTTGCAGTTGGACCGTTTATTATAAAATAGCCCAAGTTTGTAAATGGCTGTAAGATAGTTATTCTTGTTAAAACATTTAAGAATACCCTTCTTGAACTTTTTTTCACAATTATTAAATTGAATATTATACTCATGTGTGATTTCTTCCAGATTAGTAAACATACAATTTTTTCTAATATGCTATTAAATGAATTTTAATTTCAATTTTTCTAATAAACCTTTCGTGCATAATTATATTCATTCAATTCATGCTTCAAATATTTTTGTTCTTCAATTGTTAATGGTTCAACCGTTAAATCGCGAATAACATTTTGTTTAATACAATCACATAAAACATTATATCCTACTTGATTTACAAGTGCAAAATATATTTGTTTGCTCTGCTCAGTAATATTAATATTATCATCTATAAATTTTTTAGCATGTTCACTCCAAAATCCATATTGACAATATTTTTTAAATAATTCTAGTTTATATTCTTTGTAACAGATAAATGTTTGAATTATATCATAAACTGATGCATTTAATGAGGACATTTCATTCATATAATTTATAAATGCTTCTTGTTCATTAATATTGCAAATAAATTTAGTATCATCTTCTATATCTTGAATATCACCAATATTTGGATTTAATATTAACAGTTTAATAAAAAATTTAATTTGTTCATTTATAAAATTATCAAATTCATACATGAGTAATTCTAGCCTATTATTAGTAATATCAATCAAATAATTGCTGTAATATAACATACTTATTAAAAGCTTTCGTTCTTTAGTAATACCATTTTTCCCCAAAATATATTGTTCTCCAGAACTATAATTAATAATATTTTTTGAATTATGATTTGCTATAATTTCTTCAAAATCATTCGAATTAATCATTTCTTGAATATAAAGATTCTTTTTAAACTCTTCAATTGTATTTGGTTTATATGTATCCCATAAGAATTGTTCATAAGGACGCTGATTAATAAATTCTTTAATGAAATAATACATATATTTCTCAATAAAGCCATGAGCCTCTTCATTTGAATTCATTATATTCAATAATTGAATACCATTATTTTGAGCAAGACTAGCCAGTATATTATCAATATAAATGTTATTAATTGTAAGTGATGTAGACATAATTTATCTATTCTAATTATAAGACTAAAAAAAATCAATTTTTTTTATAAGAGCTAAAAAAATTGATTTTTTAACTGAATATATTAAATATTAATATTAATATGGATTCTAATACACGCACTTGTAAAATTTGTTCTAAAACTTATGTTAGATATAATATTATTATGTTTTATTATCATATGAATCAACATATTAATCATAATCGTGATTTATTTTCAAAAGATGAAATTGATGCAATTACTAAAGCATGCAATAATCGTCAATTATCATATTTAGGCATAAAAGGCAAAAATATTTGTAAGATTTGCAAATATAAAGCACCTGCCAAAAATACATTGATTTCTCATATGAAATTACATTTAAATACGCATGAATCTTCATTCTCAGAGGAAGAGATTCAAATAATTAAAGAAACTCATGCGTATGTAAGGAAAGTTAAACTTCGTTCTTACAAAAAAATCATGAATATTTTTGATATTGATATGGTAAATGATGATATTGAAGAAGCACAAGCAGCACCAGCAGCACCAGCAGCACAAGCAGCACCAGCAGCACCCGCAGCACCAGCAGCACAAGCAGCACAAACATCAAATGCAAGTGATGTTGCTGCGCCTACTGCAAATACTCAAGATATAATTCATCTAGCGCCATTAATTAATAGTAAATTTGGGATAGGAACAAGCCAAAAGTATTATTTGTAAACCGCACATAACCTATTTATAATATAGACACATTATATTATATAAATAAATAAAATTAAATTATATTATATAATGGAAATAATTGATTCAGCAGAAATATTATTAGAAAAATCATTGAAAACAATTGAAGAAAGCAGAACATAATTAAATTATAAAGTATTAGATGAATCATATGTAGATGAAATTGTTGAATTTGTGAATGCTAATTATTTTGATAAAGATGGTAATTTTCCTATAATATATACAAAAGAATTAATGTCATTTTATTTAAAAGATTCAATACCTATATTTTTTTATAGCAAAAATAATCCAAATAAAGTAGTAGCTTCTATAATTGGTAAATTTAAAAATATAAATTCATTTAACAAACAAATAAATACAATGGAATCAAATTTTTTTTGTATAATACCTCCATTAAGAAAATTAAATTTACCAAAATTATTGATAGCATATTTAATTAAAGAAATTATAAATAAAAGAAATATTATAGTTTCTTATTTTACTACAAGTTATATAATTAATGTTAAACCAATTTGTAGTAAATCTTATATTCATAGATATATTAATTTTACTGAATTAATTAATTTACAACAAATAAGTCAAAAAAAAAATACAGTTTTACATAAAAAATATTATTCAAAATTTGTTTATCCAGATACTTTTAAACAATATAAAATAAATACTGTTATTTATGATAATCAAATAGATGAAATTACAAATAAATTAAACATATATCAGAATAAATATTTTGATATATATGAAAATGTATCTAATAATATTATTAGAGATGTTAATAATTCTAATGTGTTTTATAAATTTGTTATAACAGATAATGATAATATAATTGGTTTTATTAGTTTTTTTAAATTAGATATATTAAATAAACATATTAATAAAAAAGTTAGAACATTATATTTATATTACTATTTTTGCAATGGTAATATTATTGATTATTTAGAATATGTAGGAGAATATTTATATAAAAATGATATATGTGATATGTTTTTAATGAATTTAATTGATGATAATGTTCCAACTAGATATGTTAAAGGGAGTGGGTTGTTGTATTATAATTTATATAATGTAAATCATTTTGATATTAAAGAGCAAAAAATTAAATTATGTATGATATAGAATTATTTTTATACATTATATATAATGTCATTTAATAAACAACCTATATTTTGGTGTTGTGATAAACAAATTAATCCATTATTTAATATTGATGAAAAAGATTATGATGCACCATTGAAGAAATTAAATAATCCATATTTAAATAAATATATAACAAAAGATAAAAATGATGTAATGATGAATTATTATATTAAAAGTATGAAAGATATTTCTATAATAACTGTATTTCCTAAAGCATTAGCACAAGAAGATAATATGAAAAAATTATTTAATAAATTAAAAGAAAATGGAACAGTGCATTATACTAAATATATCAAAGTCAATTTCTATACAATGTATAATATTGTTTATCAATTATATGCACATGAAAGAAGAATGAAACTAAATGGTCATATTTTATATAAATTAAATAAACTTGGTTTTACTGATA
>JACCDO010349307.1_pt1 | contig 13217 bp, 12 predicted proteins | sample 7446101 | NCBI WGS metagenome assembly JACCDO01 (sample SAMN15323440, study PRJNA562643) | freshwater metagenome | isolation source: river surface water | place: USA:Blue River Watershed | collected 2017-08-16
TCGAACTCGCGACAAACGGATTAAGAGTCCGCTGCTCTACCAACTGAGCTAATCCCCCAATATGGGATATTTTACAGTATTTGTGGGCGTTGTAGAGGGTTTGGTTACTTCAAAATTAGCAGGAGTGGAATAGGGGTGTTAGAAAATGAGGATTTAAAAGACTATTCTTTTTTACAATTTTTTATTTGAAACTCTATTTATTAAGGCGTAGAGTAAAAGGGTAAATTTACCAATATATTGATAAATTTGCGGCAAATTAAGCTTTTTAACTTAAATATATTGGAGAATATATCATGAAAAAAATTATCTTTATTTGTGTGCTTTGTTTTTCTACATTGTCTTTTGCAGATCTAGGCAGCACTATATTTTCATTCGATGGCAAAGATTTTATTCGTACGGATACAACATTAATAACTGAAGATGGCGAGAGTGCAGTTGGCACAAAACTTGACCATAATAATTCAGGCTATAAGGCTTTACTTAAGAAAAAATCATGGAGCGGCAAAGTTACTTTATTTGGTAAAGAATACGATTCTAACTATGCCCCACTTACTGATAAAAATGGTAAGTTAATAGGAGCTTTGAATGTTTTCAAAGATGCAGATTAAGTCACTGCTTTTTAGTTTCATAAAAAGCCACTCATCGCAGTGGCTTTTTTTATGTTTGGTGTGCTAGGTGAAACTCACTGAATAAAAACTTTGTCTTGATGTGTTGCATGGAAGACTTACCGGATCAATCCACTTTCGGAGGAGGATTTTAAGAGTCCGCTGCTCTACCAACTGAGCTAATCCCCCAATATGGGGTATTTAAAGTATTTTTGGGGGTTGCAGCGGGTTCAGGGCTGGGCTTTAGGCAGGGGTGGAATAGGGGTGTGTAACGAAAGCACTTATTTTTAGAGGCTAAAAGGACAATTAATTTGATATTTAACGCTTAAAGTGAATCGCGAAGAGCCAATTAAAAATATTTGATACAAGAAGAAAAACTCTTGAGATCTTTTATGCGATCAATAGTTGTGTAAATTAAGCCATATAAATAAATATAATTTAATTTGGTATGTTAAAGTTAATTTATGTAAATTTAGTTTTCTAATGATAAAAACTACTAATCAAATAAGCAAATCACTATTAATTAATGATAACAGGATATTTTAGACAATATGCTTGATAAATTTCAAAGGTCGACGGTATTAATCGTAGATGATTCACCAGATAATCTAACTCTTATGTCTGGCTTATTAAAAGATTTATATAAGTTGAAGGTTGCAAATAACGGTGAAAAAGCCTTAAAAATTGTGCAAGCCGAAAATAAACCAGACTTAATACTTCTGGATATTATGATGCCAGGACTTTCTGGATATGAAGTTTGTCAAACACTTAAAGCAGATCCAAGCACAAGAGATATTCCTATAATTTTTTTAACTGCCATGACCAGTGCTTTAGATGAAAAAAAAGGTTTAGAGTTAGGTGGTAGTGACTATATAACTAAGCCAATTAGTCCGCCGATTGTCTTGGCTAGAGTAAAAACTCAGTTACAAATTAAAGCAGCTTTAGATTTTTTACGCGATCAAAATACTTTTTTAGAAACAAAAGTATCTGAAAGAACAAAAGAAGTGATGGCTATTCAAGATGTCACAATTTTAGCAATGGCGTCTTTAGCAGAAACGCGAGATTCTGATACTGGTAATCATATTCGTCGAACTCAAAATTATGTATTGGTATTAGCAAAATCTCTCAGGACTCATCCTCGATTTAGCGATTATCTCTCTGATTACATTATTCATATGCTTTTTAAATCAGCACCGCTCCATGACATTGGAAAGGTTGGAATCCCAGATCGTATTCTGCTCAAACAGGGAAAGCTAAATGAGGAAGAGTTTGAAATTATGAAGACTCACACTATACTTGGACGAGATGCTCTTGCCAGCGCGGAAAAATCTTTAGGAACGGATGTGGAATTTCTAAAGATAGCTAAAGAGATTGCCTATTTCCACCAAGAAAAATGGGACGGTTCTGGATATCCAGAGGGAATAGGAGGTGATGATATTCCTATTTCTGCGAGATTAATGGCGGTGGCTGATGTTTATGATGCGCTTATTAGCAAACGGATCTATAAAGAGGGAATGTCGCATGAAAAAGCTTGTAAAATTATTGAAGAAGGAAGCGGATCGCATTTCGATCCAGATATAGCTGAAGCATTTCTTAATAATCACGAGCAGTTTCGTGAGATTGCGGAATTATATGCTGATAGCGATATTGATTTAGTGCAAAAAGCAGAATACTTGGGTCAGTTTAATAAGTAATCGTAATCATTTCTAGGGAGAGTCATATGTATTCGCAAGTTCAGGTAGCAGAAACACTTAAAAAATTTGAGATTAATGCAGACGATATTTCGCGAATCAAACAAGCGGGTAGTTTACTTCTCCCTGAGCTAGATGATCACATTGCAGCATTTTATGACTGGTTAAGGGAGCAAGAAGAATATCAAATTTTCTTTGCTCCAAATCCTCAGAGACTAAGTCGTGTAGTGGAGCTGCAGAAATTACATTGGAAATCCTTTTTTGATGCAAATCTAGATGAAAAATGGTTTGCTTCTCGGGTTCATGTTGGTTCTGTTCATGCTCATATAGACCTACCAAATGATGTTTATTTCGCAGGAATGTCAATGTCTGGAAAATCCCTAGTTGATCGTATTCGTAAAATTAAGCCTGTAATTAAAGATGCTGGCGAGATCACTAACTCCCTAATGAAGTTAATCTTTTTAGATAGCTTCATTGTTATTGAGGAAATCTCTCGCATACAAAGAGAAAAGATCGCTGCGGGGAGTAAATCATTGATGGAAATGTCTACTCCAGTAACTCCAATATGGGAGGGTATTTTATTGCTACCTTTGCTTGGTATTGTTGATTCAACTCGGACTCAAGATATTATGACTAAAAGCTTAGGGGAGATTGAAAAAACAAGAGCTAAAGTATTTGTTTTAGATATTAGCGGTGTAAGTGCAATGGATACAGCAGTTGCTAATCAGTTAATTAAAATTACCAAAGCAACAAAATTAATGGGTTGTGAGACAATCATTTCTGGAGTATCTCCGATAATTGCACGTACTTTAGTCGAGTTAGGCGTAAACGTAGGCGAGGTTCAAACTACTGCTACATTGCGAGATTCCTTTGAGTTAGCACTCAGGGCGGTAGGTGTAAATAAGAATTTGCTTGAAAATACCCAAAAGTAGTTTGATTGATGTCCGGGATTAGTGATTCAAACCTTGTTATTACAAAAGTCAAAGACTGTCTTATTGTCACGGTCAGAGATGATTTGTCGGGTGTTGTTTTAGAAGAAATGCAAAGAAAAGTTTTAAAAGATATACAAGAAAAAAGCTGCTTAAAGATCATTTTTGAGTTATCTGCTCTTAAGTTTATGGATACGATCGAATTTGAGAGTTTAAAAAAAATTGCTGAAATGGCATCAATTTTAGGTGCTGAATCAATCTTTGTTGGAATTAAAGCAGGCATTGTTAATCATTTAATCATGAATGATGCCGAAACTTCAGGCTTAAATGCAGAGCTTGATTTAAATGAAGCGCTTGAAAAATTGGGAATTATTGATGTCGCTTCATGAAATTAAGACCAACCCAGAAACTACTTTATTTTTGTTGAGCGATATTAGTGATGTTCAACTCACAGTGAGTCGTATTAATAATCCCTTATTTATTAGAGAAGCTTCAACTGTAGACCGATCTTTGATTGGCACCATAGTTTCAGAATTAGCAACTAACATTATCAAATATGCAGGGAGGGGCTCTATTAAGATAGCCCAGACAAAAAGTGAAGGGGCTTTGGATATTGAAATTTGGGCAGAAGATAAGGGCCCTGGTATTGATAATATTTCCCTAGCCATGAGAGACTTCTACACAACAGGTAATTCACTTGGACTTGGCTTGCCCGGAGTTAAGAGAATGGCAGATGAATTTGCTATTGAATCAGAGTCAGAAAATGGCACGAAAATTTATGCTCGCAAGCGTATTCTTGGCAATAAAAATGAAGTAGTCATTAATCATAATACAATCAGTTCAATTGCTAAAAAAATATCCCAAGAAAAATTTCCCTTATTTGATGTAGGATTTAAAAATCAACCAATGGTAGGAGAGTTTTTTTCTGGCGATTCAGTCTCAATCATTAAATTTGATAATTATTTCTTAATGGCGATCATAGATGTATCTGGACATGGTTACAAAGCTCATGACCTAAGTAATACAATCTCTAAATATCTTGAAAATAACATTTGTAAAGACTTAGCTATCTTAATGACTGCATTTCATAAGTTGCTAGTGCAAACTCTAGGTGCCGCAATTGGACTTCTTCTAATTGATACTAAATTACAAATATTTCATTATCTTGGTATTGGCAATACCGGAGCTTGTCGTTGCATTGGAGATCCATGGAGAGGAAAACAAATTGATGGTATTGTGGGGCAACGTTTGCCGACCCTCCATCCTGAAATTGGATATCTCAAGAGAGGAGATATTTTTATTTTATATTCAGATGGAATATCTGGCCATGCAGGGTGTAATTTAGTTAAAAAACATCAGCATGATTTCGCTCAAAAAATTGCCGAGGATTTTGTTTTAGAACTAGGAAAACAAAATGATGATGCCAGTTGTATTATTTTTAAGTGGTTGGTATGAGTTTAATTACAGAAATTAAAATTAATAATGATGAAGAGATATTTGCATTGCGGCAAAAAATGTATGATCTTATTAATAAAATGACTGGTGACACCCAATCAGCATCTAAGATTGCTAGCAATATTTCAGAGGATATGCGTTTACTTCGCAAAACTATCAAAAAATTTAACGTAGATATATTGCTTAATCGTGAACATGCTACTACAACTTTAGAACTTGCATACTTCTCTGAGGATTTAACTCCTTTACCTCTCGATATAGTTAATCGACTTGAGTTGAAGCCAAATAACTCCAATAGAAATAGGCCTAATAGCTACGGCATTAAAAATTTCAGACTTTTACGAATACTCCCAGATGCACCTTCAGATCAAGCTTTACAAGAATTTTTAGTTTCTAAAAGTCGAGAAGAATTATTTGCAGAAATAGATACTCAATTCAAAGCTTTACAGATGATTTTGAATAACAGTCCAGTTTGTATTGGTTTTAGAGTTGGAAGTATCTTTCGATATGTAAATACACAGTATAGAGAATTTTTTGGTGTTGAAATTGGCGATGAGATTGAAAATCTTTATTCGCTTCCTGAAGAGCTTGAGATAGTCAAGAAAAAGTTGGAGCTAGAGGGAGAAATACGAAATTTCAATATTACTTTAAATAAAAAAAATGGCGAACAACGGTCATGCATTATTACAGTATTACCCATGGTTTATGATAGAGAGAGTGGTTATATGTCTTGGGTCACTGATGTTACGGAGCAAAAAGTGGCTCAAAAAGCTATCCTAGATGCCAAGCAAGCAGCGGAAGATGCAAATCACGCAAAAGGTAATTTCCTCGCCAATATGAGCCATGAAATAAGAACCCCTATGAATGCTATTATTGGCATGTCTCATTTGGCCCTGCAAGGAGACTTGGATAAAAAACAGAGAAACTATATTGAGAAAGTCAATCGTGCTGGAGAAAATCTTCTTGGAATTATTAATGATATCTTAGACTTTTCTAAAATAGAGGCTGGCCAAATGTCTTTGGAAAAAATTAATTTCGATCTAAACGATACTTTGGAAAACTTTGCAAATATTCTTAGCATGAAGGCTGAGGATAAGGATAAGGAGGTAGAACTACTATTTAAAATTGATCATGACGTCCCAAGATTCCTGATTGGTGATCCGTTAAGATTAAGTCAAATTCTTCTTAATCTTGGTAGTAATGCAGTTAAATTTACCCACGTTGGTGAAATTGTATTGGCTATAGAGAAAGTATCAAATATATTAGGAGAAGTTGAATTACTCTTTAGCATTTCTGACTCTGGGATTGGGATGACTTCTGAGCAATGCTCCAAGATATTTCAACCTTTCACCCAAGCAGATAGCAGTACAACAAGAAAATATGGGGGTACAGGATTAGGTTTAGTTATCACTAAAAATTTAGTTGAGGCAATGAGAGGTCATATCTGGGTAGAAAGCGAAATTAACAAAGGATCAAAATTTCATTTCCAGATAAAGCTTGGTGTCCAAGAAGAAAATAAGAAGCAAGACCAATTTGAACTAAGTGATTTATTGGGTATTAAGGTTTTAATAGCAGATGATAATGCGTCTTCAAGAGAGATCCTATCTACTATGGTTATCAATTTAGGTATGGAAGCTGCAGAGGTAGAGGATGGTCTAATAGCATTAGAAATGATTGATAAGGCTTCTAAAGAAGAGCGACCTTTTGATCTTATATTAATGGATTGGCAGATGCCTAAATTAGATGGCTTAAAAGCAGCTCGAAAAATTACAAAGATGCATCGGGCGCCAAAGATTATTATGATTACAGCATTTGGAAAAGATGAATTAATCAGTTCCTCTGATGCGGAATCGATTAAATCTGATTCTATTTTGACTAAACCTATAACTAAGCAAAGTTTGATTGAGGCAATTGGTAGAGTGCTAAAAAAGAATCAAGTTGAAAACTTCAATCATAAACAAAATATCTCTGATCCTAAGTTATTTACTCAACTGAATGGTATTCGTATTTTACTTGTTGAAGATAATAATATGAATCAAGAGCTTGCTAAAGAATTACTTAGTCAAGCAGGTATTCATGTAACGATAGCAAATAACGGACAAGAAGCCTTAGATATTCTTAATCAAAGATCTAATTTTGATGGTGTACTCATGGATTGTCAAATGCCAATAATGGATGGTTACACGGCCACGCGTGAAATTAGAAAGCTATCGCAATATACTCAATTACCTATTATTGCAATGACAGCCAATGTCATGGAAGGTGATAAAGAAAAAGCACTCAATGCAGGTATGTGGGATCACATTTCAAAACCTTTAAATATAAAGGCGATGTTTAATACTATTTCAAAATGGATAAAACCTACAAATATAGCTCAAGCTGGTTTTGCAGAATCTCAAATGATTAATCAGTCTGATAAAAAGATTTCATTTTCACAGTTAATTGGAATCGATGTTAAAGCTGGCTTAGATATTACTATGAATAATGAAGAATTGTATCGACGATTATTGATTAAGTTTTATGATGGCCAAAAAGATTTTTTAAATACATTTCAAATTGCTAAAAAAGATACAGATAAAAATGCAGCGATGCGATGTGCGCATACCCTAAAAGGTAATGCTGGAAATATAGGGGCCAAAAATTTAGAATGTGCTGCAGCTTTACTTGAGGAAGCTTGCAAAGCTGATACTTCTGATTTAAAAATTCAAGAACTTTTAAATCAAGTTATTTTAGAGCTAGATCCAGTTATTGAGGGTTTAGCTTTGTTTGTAAATATCCCTAAAATAAATAATTCAAATGCTTTGTCCTATGATGTTGAAAAAGTGAAACAGCAATTAGAGGAATTGCAATTATTGCTTGAAAATGGCGATGGGGATGCTGCAAACTATCTAAATGATATATTAGATCAAGTTAAGGGAAGTTCAATTTCATTAGAACTGGAAAATATTTTAGAAAAAATTGAAAGTTTTGATTTTGATAAAGCCCTGGAAAAATTAATTTTAGTTAAGATTTAGCATTAATGTAAACTTTAAACCTTTTAGCGCTTTATTCTAATAAGCCACTCAAATCAGTGGCTTTTTTATTTGAACAACTCTTAAATAACGTCGATTGAGAGTCCGCTGCTCTACCAACTGAGCTAATCCCCCAGAAAATGATATTTTACAGTATTTATCCGGGTTGTAGAGGGTTTGGATAAGTCAAAAAAGCGAGGGTGGAATAGAGGTGTGTTACGTAAGTGCCGATTTTTAATGGTTTTTAGGCCTAGGTGCGTAAGGATTTTTTTAGATTCATTTGACGCTTAAAATATCCGGAATCCGGAGATTTTAAATCTACTTGTTTTTAAGAATACTTAGTATTTCTTCTGCTTTTAAATCACTTAATTCAGAATCTAGAATAGGTAAATTTTTTTGTATCCCTTTCAAATCATCCATAAGATTAAATATGATTAAAAGAGATTCTTTATTAAGTCCATTATACTTATTAAGTAATTGGGTTTGAATAAATGATTTAGTATCTCCATTTAAATTATTTATAAAATTTTTTTCATCCTTATGTAATTCCCCATTAAAAAAAAAAGAAGGACTTACATTTAGCCAATGACTTAAAAATTCAATAGTATCAATTTTTGGTTTAGATGTACCATGCATCCATCTTCTAGCTGTTTCACTCGATATTGTATTTTTTCCTTTAGTAGACAAATTAAAATTTCTAGCAAATGTTGTAGCATAGGGAATTTTTTTATATTTAAGTCGAAGAGCCTTTTGTAATTGAAGAGAAAAAAAAGAGTTATATTTTGAATGCATATGATTGTTGGGTTTTATATTTCAGTCAATATATTGTCATTGTTAGCTATTGATTACAATAAAAAAAAGTTTAAATCAACATTAAATATCAGTATTTCATTCAATATGACATATAAATTAATTTTATTAGGAGATTACTAATTAAGATAGATACTTATTATTTGAAATGGAGTATTTTTTGAAATTAATAATTCCTTCTATAAAATTTTTTATTTTTTCATTTTTAGCTTTTTCAATCTATATTGAAAAAGGGTTTTCAGCGACATCTACAGGCTCTTTGACTGCAAACGCAAGTGTTGTAGCGGCTTGTTCTATTGCAACAGGAGGTGTAATTGATTTTGGAGTTTATGATGTTACAGATTTATCAGCTAAAACAGCTAATACAGGTACGACTTTAAAAGTGCAATGTACAAAAAATACTGATTGGAAGGTTTATTCTACTCAAACTGACGCAACTAAAATTATGATCACAGCAGGGGGCTCAACGTCTGAGACTCAAATGCCTTACCTGCTCTACTCAAATAGTGGACTAACTACTCTTCTTCCAGTTACTGGAACTGTAGATTCTGTATCCGGAAAAGGCAATGGCTCTCTTCAAAACGCAACTATTTATGGGAAAGTTGCACCAGGCCTTAATGTAGTTGCCGGAAGTTATACTCAAATTATAAATCTTAGTATTGATTATTAGTTATGTTTAAAAGTAAAGAAGTAATTTTACTTTTTATAAGTAATTTGGCATTCATATCGCAAAATTCATATGCATTAGTTATTTCACCAGTGCTAATTGAACTTAAAAAGTCCGCACCTGTAGCTTCATTATCTATTGAAAATAATAGTAATGAGATTATTTCATTTCAAACGAATATATTTTCATGGGATCAAGAAGGAGATCGAGATATCTATAAGGAATCTGACATGATTTTTGTTGTTCCTGCCATCTCTTCTATTCAACCAAATAGCCTGCAGATTTTCCGTATCACATTAACAAGACCAATCGGCCGTGATAAAGAATTAGCATTTAGATTGTTACTAGAAGATATTACTGATGATATAGAACAGGCTAACGGAAATATCCTTAAATTTCGGCTAAATCATAATTTACCTTTATTCGTGTTGCCTTCGATGAGTATAAATTCACTGATTTGGTCATCCTGTGAAGCTGAGAGTTCAAAAGGATGTATGCGACTTGATAATAAAGGCAACAAGAGATTAAGAATTTCTAATATTACTCTTCAGGGCAAAGATTGGAAGAAAGATCTAGAAGGCTCAGGTACGGTTTTGTCAGGAGCTTGGAAAAAGTGGACATATGAAAATGCAAATAATAAGAGCTTGCCCATAAATATATCGCTTGCAACAGAGCAAGGTGTGATTGTCGTTAAATTAAATGAATTACTCACAACGGATGCAACCTTAGAAAGATTTGAGCAGCTGAAAAATGAATATTTAACTCAAAAGAAAAATATGAATGGATTTATTCCACAAAAAGATATGGATAAAATTATTGATAGTATCCGCAACAATGACAGTAACCAGTCAAGTTCAGGCAGATAAACTATCAACTAATGATTCATTATCAAAAGAAAATTTGATTGAGAGGCAAAGTTATGAAATATCATCTCAAAAAAATAATTTTTTAATTAAAAAACAACTTTTATTAACTGTTGTAATTAACGAACAATTATTACCTGATATATATTATGCAGAAGAATTAGCAGATGGCAGCTTATTACTTACATCTGAACTTTGGAAGTTAATGAATTTAATAAAACCAGTAGAGAATTTTACACTTCAGGATGGAAGTCTCGGTTATAGGTTAGAAGCCAATAAGGATATAAGTTGGAGTGTAAATTATTCTAAGCAAACAATTAAAATAAATGCTTCAGAAACGTTGTTTTTAGTAAATAATGTTCAATATAACCAAGAGGGTAAAACATTTAAAAATGAAACTAGTCCTGGGGGTTATCTAAATTATAGTGCATCGTCGACAATTGCAAATCAGAATAATCAGAATTTTGGTTTATTTTTAGAAGGAATTGGATTTAATCAATATGGATCATTGGTGTCAAGTTTTGTTTCTAACAAAACAGAAAATGATATTAATACAGTAAGGTCTGAGACATATATACAAAGAGATATCCCAGAAAATCTAGAAACTATAGTTTTTGGTGACACAGTGGCGAGCGCTGGCGCATGGAGTAGGCCTGTTAGATATGGCGGCATTCGTTACTCAACAGATTTTAATTTAAGGCAGGGATTTGTGAGTTATCCAATACCATCCATCACAGGCTCTGCTGCTTTACCCTCAACAATTGATATATTAATAAATAACCAAAGAAAATTAATTAGTACAGTAAATCCTGGCCCTTTTGAAATTAAGAATTTCCCCGTAGTTAATGGCTCAGGTGATATTAATTTAATTGTTAAAAATTTACTTGGCGTAGAAACATTGATATCACAAAGTTATTATTCATCACCACGTATTTTAAAAAAAGACCTGCATAATTTTTCTTTTGAATCTGGATTTCTTCGAAGAAATTATGGTGCAGAGAGCAATAGCTATGATAGTCCATTTATTTCAGGAACATATCGTAGAGGATTTGATTATTTTTTAACACTTGAAGGTCGAACAGAGATTCAAAAGGAAAGACAAGCTATTGGCTTTGAAGTATCTGGTTTAATTGCAAATTATGCTGTCTCACACATAGCATTAGCAACTTCTTTCACACCTTCTTCAATTGGAAATCATTATATTTTTGGGCTTGAAAGAAAATCATCAAGAATAAGTGCAAATCTACAATATGAATACTTTGATGAAAAATTTGTACAATTTGCTTCAGTTTCAAATGAAAAATCTCCAAAAGAAAAGATGCTTTTAGGTCTTGGATTAAATATTTATGAAAATCTTTGGATCAGCACAAATCTCACGAGTCAGTCAAATTACAACGCAACTAAATTCAGTCTCGTATCAGCAAGTATGTCAATTCCATTTTTTAAATCTTTTTTCCTAAATACTTATGTAAGTAAACAATTAGAAGTCGATGAAAGTTTGACTGCTGGGATAATATTAGTTATTCCTTTTGAAAATTCGAAATCAATTGTTGCTGAAGCTAGACAAAATAATTCAGGTCAGATTTATTCAAATATTGAAGCGAGACAATCCAAGCCCGCCGGCCCCGGAACTGGCTATCGTTTGAGATTAAGTGATGATCCTAATCAGCAATTTCAAGCAGGCATTTCAGGAAATTCAAGCTTTAATAGCTATTCAGCGGAAATAAATCAAGGTGATTCATCGAGTGCGCTTAGGTTGGCCACTGACGGATCACTTGGCATGTTTGCAGGATTACCCTTTTTAGCTCGAACAATTGGACAAGGGAGTTTTGGAATTGTTAAGATTGCGGATGAGCCAAATATTGAGATATATCATAATAACCAGAGTGTCGCTAAAACAAATAAGAATGGCTTAGCTTTAGTACCTAACCTTCTTCCATATCAAAGTAACCAAATCTCTATAGATCCTATTTCTATTCCTTTAGATTTAGAAATAAAAGAGTTTAAAAAAATTCAAATACCTTATGCGAAAAGTGGAATTTTATATAATTTTCAAATTCGAAAAACAAAAAATGTCTTAATTAAACTAATTAGAAGAGATAATAGCTTTATTCCTTTAGGTGCTCGAGTTCATATTTTACCGAGTGATAAAGAGTTTTACGTTGCTAAGCGAGGTGAGGTATATTTAACAGATTTAGGGGCAGAGAATAAGATTTCTGTGGAATGGACGGGAGGATTCTGCTCATTTACATATATGCTTAATGATAAAAAGGAATACGATGGCATGAGAGATTCAGTAATTTGTGATCATGAATAACAAAAAAAATATTTTATATATAATTAGTATATTAAATTCTAATTTTATCTATGCCACATGTAACATTCAAAATATACAATCTGCAAATTTTGGAAATATTAATCCTCTCTCTGGATCTAATATAAATACATCTGGAAGTTTTTTACTTCAATGTAATGCTAATTCAGGTTCTAATTATTCAATTTCTCTTTCTGCTGGATATGGAACAATGCTTCAAAGACAAATGTATAGCGGATTAGATTTTATAAATTACAATCTTTACACATCAAATGATTATTCAAATGTTTGGGGGGATGGAACAAATGGAAGTTCAATACAAAGCGGTTCTTTTGCTTCTGGCCCTAAAAATAGAAATTATATTATTTATGCAAGAATTTCTGCTTTAGATCAATCTAATATTGCTGTTGGGACCTACTCGGATAATATTTCAATTAATGTAACTTATAATTAAAAAATTATTAAATTATCGAAATTTTTGATATTTTACTTGATACAAAACATACAAAAATTTGGATATTTCTACCCATGAAAATATTTTAAATATTCGTTTAAAACGCCTTTCCAAAACTGCGTAGTGGTGCGTAAGCAAAAAACTTTCAGGATTAAATTTGAGCAATTCCAAGATCTAGGGCCGGCTAGGGTAGTAACTCTTGAAGACCGGTAATGTTAAGAGTCCGCTGCTCTACCAACTGAGCTAATCCCCCAGAAAGTGATATTTTACAGTATTTGTGGGCGTTGTAGAGGGTTTGGGACGGCTCATTTTGGCGGGTGTGGAATAGGGGTGTGTAAGCAAAACATCCGGAATCTGGAGATTTTGTTATTAATTACTGTCATAAATACTTCATCATAAATTCACAATCAATGGATAA
>JACCDO010394733.1_pt1 | contig 13216 bp, 6 predicted proteins | sample 7446101 | NCBI WGS metagenome assembly JACCDO01 (sample SAMN15323440, study PRJNA562643) | freshwater metagenome | isolation source: river surface water | place: USA:Blue River Watershed | collected 2017-08-16
AAGGCGATATATTATCATTAATGGAATGGGAAAGAGAAGCCAGAAGACTTCGTTAAACGAAAGGATTTTTGTTATAATTTTTTAATAGTTATATATAGTATGAATCCTGTTTCTGTATAGTTATTGTTTAATTAACCACCATTTCATATGCCCCATTCTCTTACGTTATAACTATTCTCTCAAGTTTCTCGACTCTTAACACCGTGCGTGACGAGCCAATCGCGTGCGAATACCGTTGGACTTTTGTGCGCACTATCAGCACTTCGAGCAGAAGGATCTCCGCAGCATCACGAGACAAAGAAGATAATTTATTTTGTTCATTATTATATACAGTATGTAATAGTTTCGTAGTTATGTCATGTTGTCTCCCTCCTCTTCAACGACGTGGTCACTCCTCTTCAACGACGTGGTCACTCCACTTCAACGACGTGGTCACTCCTCTTCAACGACGTGGTCACTCCTCTTCAACGACGTGGTCACTCCTCTTCAACGACGTGGTCACTCCTCTTCAATGATGTGCGACTGCTTAATGATCAGGTCAACTGGTACCGCGATAAACATTTTACCACTTTCACTCGATATGTATGTCTCCCCTTTGATGTGCTCGTGTACAAACCTCAAATTGAACTTGACTTGCTTCAGCACCTCCACGCCCTCTCGCGCCACACGACGGTTCATCCAAACAGTTTCAAATTCACTCTTTCTGATCGGACCAGCAGCGACAGTCCACTGACCACGGTGTGGAACGAAGTAAAAGATTTTCCCATGTGGGTCTTCATACCAGCCGTCTTGGCCTTGCACGGTCTTCTTCATGGCTAGCAACACGCCTGCTTTCCTTGCAATCAGCGTCCGTCGAATAGCTTGCGTTTTCTTGCGACCAATAAATCCACGTGCAATTTTTTGTAATTTACCAGCTAATTTCACTGCGTGATGAAGCATTGACTGATCGGTATGAAGCGCGTCGAGAATAATCGTGGGGTGGCGAGTTAGTGGGACTTGGCGTGTCATCAACGGTCGCTCAGTGATGGCAACCGTGTCATTCGATTGCTTTCCTGTTTTGTAGAATGTGCTTTGAAGTGAGTCGATGTTCTTCAGCAGCTGGTCATTCGTGCCAAGCAACTTCTTTATCTCATCCTTTTGCACCTGGTTCTGCTTTTCTAACAACGAAATCTTATTCACAAGGCTAGGATCCGCTGCTTTTGGCTTCTTTAACTCTTTGTTCTCTTGCACCAACTTCTCGATCTGCCGCTTGGTGGCGAATACAGCAAACTTATCAATAGGAATATCCTTGGCGAAGTACCTCTTGGGCAGTGCTTGCTGGTCGCTACTGGGGCGCAGCTTGAGCGTCTCTTGCTGCATTTCATGGAGCATCGAATGGTACGAATCCTCGGTGAGAGGACCACACAGCAGTAGGTACTCGCCTTTGTAGAGACAAAAGTAAAAGATCTTGTCTTTGCCCTTGTACCAACCGGTTTGGCCCTGCAACGTCCCTGGCATGGCCAGCAGCACTCCGTCTGCTTGCGCCTTCTCATTCCAGATTCGAGATCTCAAACGTTCTCTCGCATTAGCACCTCTTACTTTGCTTTGAATGAGTGTCGCCGCCTGGTTACGTATGGCGATGACTTCGGCTTCCGATGAAAAATGTTGCCGTTGACTTGGTGACACGTAAGATGCCCGTTTAACGTGGTTCGTAGGGGTATTAATCTGATTACTGGAGGGTCTGTCACCTCCAGGTGTCGAGGGCCCAGGTGTCATCGATTGAGATTGGAGTTTCAGCGCTTCTATAGTCGTTGCACACTTTGCATGCTTAGCGTTCAACTTGTTGTATTTCTCCACCAACTCTGCATTCTTTTGAGTTAGAGAAGCTATCTGTGACTGCAGCTCAATAGTAGTATCTGTTTGCGAGGAGGCGGCAGCCGATCGGGCGGTCAAATCCGACTCCATCTTCTTGATGTATTTTACATTGGCGTCGTTGCTTGCAGATACAATCGCGAGGTCGTCCTCTCTCTGCCGCACCATCGACTCGGCATCTTCCCTTGCTTTCTTCATCGCCGCGAGCTCGTTGTCTCTCTGCTGCATCATCGACTCGGTATCAGATCCCGCTTTCTGCACAACCGCAAGCTCATTGTGTGTCTGTTGCACCATCGCTGCGGCATCTTCCCTTGCTTTCTTCATCGCCGCGATCTCATTGTCTCTCTGTTGCACCATCGACTCGACATCTTCCCTTGCTTTCTTCATCGCCGCGAGCTCGTTGTCTCTCTGTTGCACCATCGACTCGGCATCTTCCCTTGCTTTCTTAATCGCCGCGATCTCATTGTCTCTCTGCCGCACCATCGACTCGGCATCAGATCCCGCTTTCTGCACAACCGCAAGCTCGTTGTCTTTCTGCTGCACCATCGACTCGGCATCTTCCCTTGCTTTCTTCATCGCCGCGACCTCATTGTCTCTCTGCTCCACCATCAACTGTGCGCCAGCCAAGTTACCTCGTATTTGAGCCACTTCTTCATTCATTGCCTTCACTTTCTCCCCGTGCGCGCTCTCAAGGTCGCCAATTTTACCTTTAAAATCGCTTTCAGCTGTTGCTAAATTCGCTTTTAAAGCAGCGATTTGCACAAACGCCCCTTCTAACTCTTGACTCAGCAAAGCCAGCTTGGAATCATTCGTGCTGGCACTGTCCGTGCTACCGGCGGTCACACTCGCGATGCGCAGCTGCACTTCTGCTTGTTCTAAACGCTCCAAGTGCAACCTCGCGCTTTGCTTAGATTCCTCATTTTCCACGGTCAGCCGCTTCACGTCCTCCTTATACCTGGCACACTCTTCGGCGCTTAAGGCGTATTGTTGCTCTTTGGCTTGCAACAGTTCTCGGTGTTTCTGTAGTGTGGATTCCAGGTCGCTATTCACAGTTGATAGAGTGTCGCACCGAGCTTGCAGCTCAGCGATTTCCACCGACTCCTTCGACTCCTTCGACTCCTGTTGGGTGCTAGCAGGTGCATCGGTGGAAGTAGCATTTTTCTCTAGTAATGCTTGCTTTATTTCCTCCTGTAACTTCTCTATTTGCTTGCTCTTGTCATCCGCGTCATTGCTGCTGCTGCTCAACTTCGCTGTCACATCCTGTAACTGTGAGACGAGAGACAGCTTGTCATTTTCGAACTTACTGATGGCTGCATTCGCGTCTCTTAACTGGGCTTTTAGCAGCAGGTTCTCCTCTTCATATTTGCTGATGGAAGCATCAGATGCCGCTAGTTTACTGGCTATTTCTGCGTCGGAATCGTCTTTAAGGCGCGTTTCTCTCTCACGCATACTATGTGTCAGTTCCTTCTCTTTCTGCGCATACTTGGACTCTAGATCTGCCAGCATCGCCTTGTATTGCCCTACTTCTTCCCTCAATTTGCGGATTATTTCTTGCTCTTCGGGGCTGGTTTCTGGTGCGACATTAGCGGGACTCTTACTCTGCGACGTCTCTTGTTTCTCTGGCAATAACTCTGAATTTGATAGAACTTTTTTCAGCTTTATTACCTCATTGAATAGTTCCACGTTTTTGTCTTCGAGTACTTTGATCTTCTTGTACCCATCATTGTCACTTATCTTCACTATTTGAGGCATTGGTACGGTCGATCTACATTCTCTCGCAATATTAAGTACAGTTGCCCAATCATCTAAATCGAAAATAGTTCGGGGTAATTGTGTTGCTTTTTTTCTAATATATCGTTCTAAATCATCAATCTTGGAGATACTTATGCTTGCATAAAGTAATGTGGCCATCGCTGAATACACTCTACCAGCCAACTCACCATGCACACGTAGAGGTACTGGTAATGAAGTGGAAGTTAGAGATAATTCTTCAGATCTTAGCTTGCTAGCATTATATCTATCTCTTAGCATCCTAATGTGGTCACCTTCATACCCCATGCCTATCTTGATTCCATCGCTGCCTATACTCTGCGATAAACTATCTTCAAACGAGTTTCCTCGTTCACGCGATGGCACTACTTGTGGCGATCCATTAGGCTTTGATGGACGGAAATTTTTATCTTTTTTAGCGCCAGGAGGGGCAGTTCTCTGCATCGCACCTTGCATAGCCATCGTCAACAACACTTAATACAACTCGCTCATATTATTGCGAGGATTTTCAATCAAGAAGGAACAGTGAAGCGGCGTTTCACAAAGCACGCGGCCCTGAGGGTCAAATCAATCCCTTTTTAATAGAGAAGAAGTACTTACAAGTAGCCGATTGTCTCGAGTTACTTCGCTTTATTGGAGCGCCTCCGCAAGTCGATATTGCCATTACCTTGGATCCTGCATCATGCATCGGTCAAGGAACCAATCAGAAGCTGCAAGTAATGACAACGAGTTTGACGCTCAAAGGACGAGAGCCAAAGAGGCGGTTGCGCTGATAAATGTCGCTATTTGATCAAGCCAACACGAGCTGTAATCAAGCAAAACAAGACTTTGCTCACAGCGGCGCCGGTATAAATCCCATCGTTTCATGTCGATTCGGCGATAATAGAAGTGTTTGACATGCTGAACACGCGCCAGCGCCCGACGGTCAACGTGGACTTGAACGATTCCGAATCGTTTTTGTTCTTTTGGAAATATTTGGCAGCAATTGGCGACAGTAATGTGAATGCGGTCGACACCTTTATCGTATCAAAAGGCAAATTGATACGGTGGTATGCGACAGACGTGGATACTCGATGTGTCAAAAGGCATCCTATTGACTTGAGCAGTTTGACAAATAAGGAGTTCGTCTTATTGGTAAAAAAGATTTTACAATCAAAGAAATATTTAAAGGTATATAAAGATAAATTTAGAAAGTCGAAGATTGCATGTGTATGGTATCTGGATACTCTGTCAACCCTTAAGGCAGTGTATGTAGACGAGCCAACGCTGCTTGGAGTCATGAATGACGGGTTGGGTGAAGTTGTGTGCATTCAAGTATTATTTGGAGGTAAACCATTCAAAAATTCTGGAGTATTCGAGCACAAGTACTCCTCTCGCGCTGATGGAAAGAAAACCTCGCACGAAACCTACGAGATAGGCCTGGATATGCATGCCGACCACCACGATCACGGTGGTGCTTACGATGTTCACATCTTCAAAGAATGCGAACGTATTGTGTTAGCAGGTACAAATTTGAACAAAACATTTGAAAAATTTGCAGCAAGAATTGTTGAGTACATTGAAACCACCGCGAGATGCAAGGTGACCAACATCACGCTGCAAATTGTGTGCGACATATCCTGGACGCCGTACGTGGTTGGGGCGAAATCTATTATGCTTGCGTCAGCACCATATGAATACAACAACACCCTTCGAGAAATGTTGATCTTTGAAGACGGAGTGCAGCCGCAGCTATCGAGCGCCATCAACGGCACAATAGCCAGGCTAGAAAAGCAGCATCTAAGGAGCATGTTGCACATGTCAGCGTCATATAAAAATTTAGGAACGTTGGGTGAAGAGAGTAGGATTGACGGAGAAAGTAAGTTTTTTACGTCGTCAATATCCCGATCACTGCGTGGGTCGGACAATCCTGACGGGGATATCGCAGTCAATGCAGCAAGCACGTCGCCGTCCATGATGCCCAAGATACCCCGGTACAAGCTCGACACGACTGTCTCTGCCACACGTGCATCAGCATATCAATCATCAATAAGACCAAAAGTAGTAGAAATAGAGCGACCCGCGACAGCTGACTCCTACTTGAAAGCCGACCATCGCCTGTCGACGCTGACGCTGCATGGGCACGAGAAGGGGAAGAGGTCGTCGGGTATAACGAAGAAGCTGCACGCACACGCCCTCAAGGATAAATGTTGGGGACAATTTTGCACCTTTTCACCTGCAAGTGACGATATAGCACCTGAATACACCTCTATATCATATAAATCGCTGGTGCTGTCTCGCGCAGAAGAAAAGTACATAGGAACCGAGGAATTCCAATCGATTGTAGAAAGTTTTATGCCCGAAGGCACCGCCTTCACAGACCATTGGAGCAACCAGCTTGCGAAGAAGATACTAGAAGCGGTGGGTAACAAGAGCCGTATGGTTATCAAGCAAGTCGCGCTGTCATCGATACCGGGATTCACCCAATCGCTGCGCGAATACTACGACATGTTCAGTCGCAGAGCTATTTACGTCGATGATTACCACCGAAACCACTCCACTAGGTTGTACCACTCTTCGGTGGTGTGCAACATATGCGCGAAGATGTACAACAGTCTTGATTACCTGCGAGACTTGGTTGTATTCAACAACAAGGTGCACAAAGAAAGGAAGTTGCGACCGCTGTCTTGCAGGCGGCCAAACACGAGAGAGGTTGCCTTAGACAGAAGCACCAAACGGAGCAACAGTCCATCGCGGGGCATGACCCTGCCAGCGATGCCTGCGACTAGTACTGCGGTGCAGGTCAGTCCCATCCGACGGTCGACAGGCTACCCTAGTAAGCAGGTCACGGGTGATGACGAGGAGGAGGAGGAGGATGAGGAAGAACCAGTATATGCGAAGCCGGTGGTAACCAGGCGACCGACGGGTCTCCCTAGTAAGCACGTTGTTATTGACGAGGCAGATGGCATCGATATTGACGAGGAAGTCTCCGACGAAGAAGGAGCTAATCATGCGAAACCGGTGGCGACCAGACGGCCAACAGGGTACCGACAGTACGTTCCTGATGACGATGTCGATGGTGGCGAGGCGCGGCTAGCGATGGACGGAGGCGAGGATGTCGGCTATTTGGCTGAGAATAGTCTAGAGATGTCGTTGCTTACGTCATCGATCGACAACGATGGCAACGTAGACTACAACGGTACGCTTGCTAACGCGCATGATGGTGTGGACGCAGCATATGACAGCCAAGAGCAAGTATTTGAAAGCAATGTTGCAGAGCCAGCATTTTTGGAAGAAAATGCGCGAGATGAGTACAAAGCCTACCTTGAGAGTAAGCGCAAGTCCAGGAAAGCCCACCAAGACAAGCTATCCAAGCCTAAATACACCACCAAGAGAAACATCCGTTTAACCACGAGTGACACACTACCTCAATGGCTCAACATGATGCGCATGAAGGAGAAAGAGGTGGACAAGATCATCATGGAGAAGAGCGGCAGTCAAGAGGTCACCAATGAGAGCCTCTACGCCTCCATGAACAGTCTGCTGCTGCAATCAAATATCAATGACTTTAGTAAAATATACGGTGACTCGATCAGACACGCCAACAGCAAGAAGAAGCGCAGCGCAACTGACGCCGTAAGCAATCAACATGACTCAAAATATAAAGTACAATAATGTAAATAATCTATATATACTAGGTGTCTGCGCGGTGCTTCTACCTCACTTGATCGTCCAGCAAGTTGCGATAGAACATGTCAAAGTTGTCCTCTATCCTTTCGAGTTGATCGGGGTGTGCCTGGTAGAACGGAAGACTCATGCTATGCCTAAACCTATCCTCCCACGGCGTCTTCTCTAATGATCCAAATACTTCGGTGAGGTTTGTGCCGTCTCTAATAGCAAGAAATTTTCCTTGATCACGTGGATACGGACGCCATTTCACCCCTGTACCCCATATCCTTCCTTCCATAGCGTAGTAGTTAGTCTCATTGCGCAGATACGACCGCAAGCCTCTGTTCCAGTATCTGCCTACATCGCTTTCAAAGTTCCACTTTTGCACTTGAAATATCCTAATACCGCGAGAATACTGTGTGTATCCCGCACCTCTTCCGTAATGCTTCTCGAACTGAAAATAGTTAATGGCTGGGTTAATATACCAGTCGCCATAGAATCCATCCGACCACATCGTTTTTCCGTCTGTTCTCAGGTAGACACGGTACACGTTCTGTGGCACTAATCCTATTCTATCTAGCCAATTCCACACACCGTAGCGATGTCGCACATACACTGTCCACGAGCTATTTGCAAAGTCAAAACCATCGAAATATGGTAATTCCAGGTTCTCTTCATTATTCAATGGCGGATCATACACATCAAACCAATTGGGCTCCCGGAATACGGGGAACAAGTTGTCCAGTACACCAAATATTATCTTGCCAATAGGCGACGATCTCAATGCTTTCTCATCTATACCAGCCTGTCCCATCTCTGGAAATGACACTCGACTATCGTCACTGTCCTTGGCCAGCTTGCGCTCTATGTCACTAGTATTGAATTTATTCCGCCCATTTTCGTCAACTAGCATATCTTCTATCGGCAGCTTACTACTAAGTTGAATGCATGATGTCTGAAAGCGCCGCACGTGAAAATATCCAGTGATACGCCACAACAGCAGCAACGAAAAGAATATTTTAGCACTCGTCATCATCTTCCTCTCTTGTGCCTATATATCCTCCCTCGATGACATTCTTTATCTACCGTACTATTACCTTGTTAGTATTGGAAATTTTCTGCCGCACTTTCGCCGCCGGTACTCTCCCACTTGTGCTGCACATGATAGAGTAGACTCGCAGAAGCAGTACAACATATGCTAGGGCAAGTAGCACGGAGTTGGCAGTACGAATCCCGCGTCTCCTCGCGTCTACTCTACTCGTGAATTATTGAGGACACGGAACCCGGAACCACCTTTTCTGAATTTCTGAATCGAAAAGGAAAAGAGAATCAGCTCTCTCTGAACTGATTTGCATGACATTCACGGACATCGAACAGCGCGATCTCGGTGTTTGCCTCTTCTGTTGTATCCCATGTGCATGCCTACCAGCTGGACCTCTTTCTTCTTCTCGCAATCGATTTGGTAATTACAATACAAATGAAGAATATTTCCAACGTTCCATGCTTGGGGCACCGTTTTATAGCTGTTGGTCGATGGTGTGGTGCATGGGACAGTGCATTCCTTACACCTGCGGGATAACACAGTATGCGCTGCGGAGAAAATCTCTAAACTACAATATGAGCAAGTACACATGCTGTCAAGGATATTATGATGGTTTCTGTTGTGGTATGATCCAATCGAATCAACTTGGAGAGCAAAATTGTCCAGATTTATGTGCGTTCATAGAAGGATGCTTTTGTAATTCGTGTGCTGTTTCAGCAACACGATTATACGTTATTGAGAAATATAACTTGCGGACGGATCCCTGCGACAATAGATTAATCTACCTCAATAATTGTATGCAGTTAGTCGCTTGTGTCTTTGACATTTTGGCGATATGGATGGACGAACTGCGGAATGCAAGGGCTATACTTGACCATATAGCTGACCTTGTATACCACATTACTAGTGGTATGATGACAGCCCAAGTCAGCATAGAACTTGATTATCAATTTAAAAAATCAGGTTGGGATCCTGAAAGTGGAAAGCGAATGCCTAAGCGCGAGGCTGGGCAGACTCTGGACTCCATCGGCTACGACGACGACGACTACATAGTGGTAGCCAAAGCCGAGCCTTACCATGTGAAGGAAGTGGCAGTGAACGAGCACGACAACGATGTATAATTATTATTTGATGTGTTAATTACAGTTTTTACATGCATTTCATCTATATACTTTTTATATCTCCATCGTATCCGACCTCTCGTTGATGAATAAAGGCTCGCAAATAGGGTTGTTCAGCTGGTGAGTCTGTTGATGCGCATGCGGGTTGGACGGGTAAGAGCCAGCAACAAAGTAAGCGGATCCAACGAGGAATAGGAAGCACTCGAATAACGTCGTGACATTAATGAAGTTGGTGATTTCGTTGCTGCCTTGGAAAAACGCGATGATTGAATAGAAAAACAACACGATAGTCGCGAGCAAAGTCGACCAGAATATGAGCCAAGTGGCAATGAGCCAGTCAGTCGCACAGTGCTTTTTAATAAAAGTACTGTTGCATGTGCAGCATAGCAGGACGGGCAGCATCCGCGAGTAGTTCTTCTCTTTGTCCGAAGGGTAACAAGCGAGCACAAACAACAGCGTTGCGAGCACACCAACTATACTTACCATTAAAATTACGAAGTAAATAAACTCGTGTAATTCAGCTAAATATATCAAACTATAGGGCACAGCGGGGAGCATGGCGAGCAGGAACATCCAAGAGCCGAATAGTTCGTCAGAACTGAAGTGGTACCATTTAAATAGTGGTTTCATAGGAGGGTCGCTCATGGCGCGTACAAATGCTAGACTACCTACAACACAAAAGAATCCCGATGCCACCACTAATGCCCATGCAACTCTGTATCCTTCTCTCGTGAGGTTGCTATCATCCTCGCCTATGACGTTTTTATATGCATTATACAGCGTCAAATCAGCTACAACAAAAGTTAACACCGAGCCGAGCACAAACCACCAAGACCCATGTACTAGGTCATTGCTAAATGCGACTGGTAACCAATGGAAGGACCCTCGACGCCGCTTGATCTCATCAAACATATTTTTCTGCTCGACTTTATCAATGTTTTTGACGACATTAGTGCGAATGAAGCTAAAGCGATAAGGTGAGATTGCATAGACATCTTTCTTGGTTTGTATAACCTCAGAGTTATGATGACTAATATTACTATTCTGAAAGAACGGTATATTATGCCTCCTAGATACTAACGAAAGGGCTGAACAGAAGCATTCGGTATCTGTTGTACTAAGCAGTATTCTGAAGGAAGTCTCCAGGTTATTGTCCTTACAGCTAACCTTTATACCTACACCATTTGTAGATGTACCGCTTGTATTATCCAAAACTGCAATCTTTACCAAGTTGACGTGTGAGGCGTCATAAATATGCTCATCTTTCTTACGTCCATCACTGCCTTTCTCCTTCACACAGTATATATGGGCGCTATCATGAATTTCTAAATATAATTTCTGCCAAGACGTGTATTTCTTCGCTAATGCACCATCTACTAGAAATGAGATCATCACCGGCAATGGCGTGCTCCATATCACCTTCTGCGTCATATCAATGGCGTTCATCGCGCTATCGACCTCTAACAACGACTATTAACTAAGGATTTCCTTTTGGTATATTTATTGAAAATTGGAATTTGAGTCGACATTTTAGGACCGCTTGGTAACCAACTAATAATAGTTAGTAAAAGAAGCTTAGAGCTATACCGAGCGCCTCGAGTGGTTTTTAAGAGTTACTCTCTTCCTTCCTATACTCTCTTGACTACTCTATCTTCTCTTCTCGTAATCCCACAAGGGCCGGTGACAATTGCTGAGAAAGAACAGGAACTTCAGGAAGTGAAGCAGTACCAGTTGCGCACGTAGGAAGGTCTAACAAGAAACCAAGCACTTCGTGTGGCATATATCCGTCTGTTTGTATCGCACTATGATGCGTGCTCTTTTCACGTTACTATTATTATGTGTTTCTACTTGCTCCTTGGCTCTCTTGATTCCGAAGAGCAAGACAAGTAGAACAGCGCTCTATGCTGGTGGTCAAATGCCATACGTTCCCTTCTACCCAAATCCTGGCTCCAAGGATTACCAATGGATGGACATATATAACGCATTAGGTAGAAAACGAACTTTGTTTGTTGGTAGATTTTTAGATGATGAAAGTTGCAATCAATTAATTGCATCGTTAATATGGCTACAAGGACAAAATGATAAAGAGCCAATAACTATGTACTTCAACGTTCCTGGTGCCTTTATTAAGCCTGCGTTAGCTGTATATGATACAATGAGACGACTAAAATGTCCAATTATAACTATTAATACCGGATTAACTGTAGGAATGGGAGCACTGTTGTGTGCTTTAGGCACTGAAGGACAACGTTATGCTTTCCCAAACGCCAGATTTCTCATGGCTAGAACAGGGTTAGAAGATGGCATTCAAGGCCAATCGTTAGATATCCAAATGTCAGTGAAGGAAGTTATGTTAGATAATGAAAAGGTTATTGCAAATTTAGCTAGATTATGTGGTCAACCAACCGAGAAAGTAGCGAATGACCTCAAAAGAGACTTCTACTTGACCGCGCCAGAGGCCTGCGCATACGGCGTGATAGACAAGATCATGGCACCTTCGCAATCGATAAAAGTAAAGAAGTTTCGAGGAGAAGATGACGATCTAGTGGGATTTGGTCATTTTGCAGAATTAAAAAAGCTAAAATCTGGTCCAAACGATGTGGTTGTGCAGTACGACCCTAACGCGGAGCAAGACGCGTTTGATGAATATACTCGCAAGGAAATGGAGAAGAAGAAGCGAGGAGGACGGCCCAACCCAAGAGATAGCAAAGATCCCAACGTGCGCTTTGCTAATTCTCGGTTGAAACCACCAGGGTTGAATAAATTGAAGAAAAAGGCGCCACCTAGTGACACTCCGCCAACCGACAACGGAGGCGGTGGTGGGAATGGCGACAAGTTCAAGAACACCGGGTGGTAACGTGCACATCAAACTTTATTATATACATTGTAACTATAACTCATCTCTCGTCGTCTCGATGGTCGCGTATTTCTCTGGTTCTTCGAACCGCAACTTTTCCTTCGGAGTCTGCGCGATCCGCGTGCCTTCAACCGCCTTATATGGCGTTACTTCCGTCTCATCGCCAGCTTTCGCCACCTCGTTAATCACTATGTCGCTATTCTCAGTCCCATTCAAAGAGACAAAGCTGAAGTAACTAGACTTTTCTTCGAATAAGTGCAGCTGGTCCGCGTCGATGTGCTTCAGCAGCTCTTCTTCCGTCTCCAGCACCAAGAGCTTGTCGTCCAAGTTCATCCAACCTAAAAATGGTCGTAAAATCCAATAGTAGAGGAAACTGTAGAACCAATTGACGTGCAAGATATACACTTTATGGATTCTACCGCCGTAAAATTGATTCAAGCACTCGATAGTTGGTCTGCAAAAGCGTGCTGTGATGCTGCTGATGTGTTTGAACTCAAGCCCTCTGCGATCGTATATGATCGTTATCTTACCATCAGAATCACTTTTTTCATTTGCAATTTTACAACCAACTTCAGTTGTATATAGTAAAAATTTATTAAAGCTTGCATTATTTCCTAATCTTGATTGTATGTCTAAGTGTCTCCCGGTTATTATACATATTGGATGATTCTCTTTATCGTGGCCTTTCCAGACTGCCAAATTACTATTTACTTCATCATCGCAGTCTTTAGAAGTAATCGCTGACATGTTATGATGCCTCCTCCATTGGATATAATTGAGGTACATCTGAACCGACTCCTCTATGTTATATTTACACCGTAAATAAATTCCTTTTATTTGATTAATTTCTAATTCCTCCTCGAGTAGAGGTGTATCTTTAAGTGCTTCGTGTGTTTGCGCTTCACTTTGAACGCGTTCTTTGATTTG
>JACCDO010574399.1_pt1 | contig 13216 bp, 21 predicted proteins | sample 7446101 | NCBI WGS metagenome assembly JACCDO01 (sample SAMN15323440, study PRJNA562643) | freshwater metagenome | isolation source: river surface water | place: USA:Blue River Watershed | collected 2017-08-16
AGAATATGATGATATTAAAACAAGTGATAATAAGATTATTGTGGCGACTTATGGTGTGGCCGCTGTGGGTATTAATATTCCAAGGATTTTTAATCTGGTTCTTATTGAACCCGGAAAGAGCTTTGTCAGGGTTATACAAAGCATTGGGCGAGGCATTAGAAAAGCAGAAGACAAAGACTTCGTCCAGATTTGGGACATCACGAGCACCTGCAAATACGCAAAGCGGCACCTTACGGAGAGGAAGAAATACTATAAGGAAGCCAAGTACCCCTTTACATTGACCAAGGTAACTGTATGAGTGAAAGAAAAATATTAGACTGGGCGATGCCTTATATTAAAAGTTTTAGGACATATATAGATATCGGAGCCAGTGTGGGACATACGTCGTCTCCCTTCGTTGATACTTTTGAAAAAATTTATTGCTTCGAACCAAATCCCAACAGTTACAAAGAATTAATTAAAAATGAAAAATTGATCTGCTATAATGTAGCATTGGGAGACATCGAGGAAACTAAAGACCTTGTAATGAACGACCAAACCGGAAATCCGGAACACGGATCTTTATCCGAAACTCGAAATAAGGATTGGTCAAATGGAGAGAGATTTAAAGTACAGGTAAAACGATTAGATGATTTTAAATTTCAAGATGTAGATTTTATCAAGATAGATGTCGAGCAATACGAACTTCAAGTAGTATCAGGTGCGATAAAAACTATTAAAAAATTTAGACCAACGATATTCTTTGAAAATAAAAGAAACGAAGCCGACAATGTGATTCTTCTTTTATTAGATTTAGGATTTACAGTTAAAAAATGGAAGAGCGACACAATAGCATACTTCGAGGAAAGAAATGAGAATTTTAACATTAAACAATAAAGCATTTGACTTAAACGAATTACCAGAAGAGGTAGACGAGGATACTAGATTTAGTGTATTGGATAACAGTAATCCGCAAGAACCGGATTTCTATTTTATGCCGCTGATCTTTTTAGAATCATTTAATAGTCCTGCCATACTATTAAATGTCGGAGGTCATGAAGTTCAGATGCCTTTAGACTGGTGCATGGTAGTAGGTGATAAAGAATGCGGACTAGATCCAGAAGTGCTGCCGCTGACTAGTATAAATGAACGAGGATTTGATGCGCTGGTGTTTAACCCCATCAAAGGTTTTAAGGCGGAATTTATGCCTATTGAGATTGTTAATATTTTTCAAGATGTTCGTTGGTATTTTCCTAAGATGAAAAACGGTCAATTGCTGACTGTTCCGTTACACGATGGAGATAATCCTCCTTGTGTATTCTTTGTTAAGGAAGTTTCTAGACAAAGTGAAGTACTACAATTACATAAATTAATTTAATGCCACTGGATAGTTTAATGTGGAATAATGAAGATTTCAAACGCCGATGCATCGGATGGAAATTAAAATTTAGTTTTTGGCCCAGACGATGTTTTTATACAGGTAAATATCTTTGGTTTAAGTGGGCATATTTAGGTGTAGGAATGATATGTGGTCCGGGTGACCCAGTCTTCGAATATAGATGGTGTGAACGACACGAATATCTTTTTTTAAAGATAAAAGGAACAATTTAATGAGTAAAAGCGAAGTTGGAGCAAGATACATAGATACTTGGATCTCAGATACATACATCCAAAGAAAAATAAGAAATTTTGAATATATCGATCAGTATTTCAACATTTCTTTTAAAACCATATTAGATATCGGTTGCGGTAAAGCTTACGAATCTAGAGAATTTCAAAAAAAATATGGATCACAGCTTTGGTTAGTAGAAGGCGATTCGAACAAAAATGATATTAAGGCCGGTACAGCTAAGTCCGGAAAGTATCAGGAATCCGTAGATAATTTCTTAGCTTATTTTCCCTTAGAGGAAGTAAAAAGAGGTCTAGACGAATTAGGAACCACCAATTATACTCTGCTAGATTCTAATAATATCAATATTCCAGATGATATAAAATTTGATCTAATCACTTCTTATCTTTCTTGCGGTTATCATTATCCGTTAGACACATATAAAGATATAATATTAAAACACTCTCATAAAGATACAAAGTTGATATTTGATATACGAAATCGAAAAGGTAATTTAATACTTCCAAATGGAGTAAAGGTATTGCACGAATTTTATAGACACGGCAGCAAATATGCTATGTGTCAAATTGAATTTAGTTAAGGAAAGAAAAAATGATTGCAGGTAAAGTGTGGGGACAAACAGAATTGTTAGAAGCTAACGGAGTTCTAGAATTCCATAGGATTGATATTAAAAAGGGTGGGGTATGTTCTAAACATAAACACAAATTTAAATGGAATGGTTTCTTTGTTGAAAAAGGAGCCTTAGTAATCCGTGTATGGAAAAATAATTACGATCTAGTTGACGAAACGGTTTTAATGGACGGTATGTACACTAAAGTTGCTCCGGGAGAATATCATCAATTCGAAGCTCTCGAGGATACAGTAGCATTTGAATTATATTGGGCCGAGTTCGACCATGAAGATATTGAAAGAGATACTGTAGGATTTAAAAAATAAAATGAAAAAAAATTCTTATAATAATAGCGTAACTGATAAAAAAAAGTTACATTTAGGTTGTGGATCTAATTTATTGCCCGGATGGGTCAATACCGATTTTCCACCGAAAAGTGATCAAGTAATAGAGTTGGATGCGACTAAAACTTTTCCATTCGATAACGATTCTTTCGATTATGTATTCAGCGAGCATATGATCGAACATATATCATTTGAAGATGGACATTTTATGTTGAAAGAATGTTTTAGGATTTTAAAACCTGGCGGAAAAATTAGATGTTCAACTCCAGACCTAAGATTCTTAATTGACCTTCATCAAAATCCCAATAAAGATATAAACAATAGATACATCAACTGGGCCGTTGATAAATTTTGGGGCCACGGAATATATTTGCCAGGGATGGTTTTTAATAATTTTGTTAGAAATTGGGGTCATTTGTTCATCTATGATAAAGAGACTTTGACACATTCCTTGATTGCAGCCGGTTTTCAAAATATTGAATCTTTCTCTATAAGTGATAGCAATGATGGAGATTTGAAAAACTTAGAAAACGAAGCAAGGAGAGTAAAAAAAGGAATGCCAGCAGGATTTTTACAATTAGAATCAATGACATTCGAAGGTACTAAGCCAGCATGATATCGATAGTAATGTCCTATTATAATAGGCTTCCGCAGTTAAGGTATACTTTACAGACTTTTCTAAAAAGTAAAAATAAAAACTTTGAAGTAATTATTGTTGACGACTTTAGCGACGAAATAAATTCTTTAAAGGAAGTTCATAAAGAATTTCCTACTTTAAATCTTGTCGTGATACAAATGTCAGACTTAGTTAAGAACAAAAACTATTGTAATCCTTGCGTTCCATACAATGTCGGCTTTAAAAAAAGCCAAGGAGATAAGATTATAATCCAAAATCCCGAGTGTTGTCATCAAGGGGATGTTATTTCCTATGTTGATAGTAATCTTAAAAAAAATACTTATTTGAGTTTTCATTGCTGGGCTTGTTCTAGACCTGACCTAAAAGAATTACATCAAGGAAAATCTATTAGTGTAGGAGTAGAACAAGGTAAAGCTCGTTGGTATAATCATGGAACTATTAGACCAGTGGCTTATCATTTTACATCAGCAATCACAAAAGAAGACCTTCGTGATCTGAATGGATTTGACGAATCGTTTTCTCAAGGATTTAATTACGACGATACTGAATTTGTCGAACGAATTAAAAATAAAGGCATGTCTATTGATTTTGTGTCTGATCCGTATGTCATACACCAATATCACGGAAAAGCATTTAATCATCCCCATAATCCAACTCCTACACAAGACAATAAGAAATTATATGACGAAACTGTAACTACAAAAAAAATTAGAGCAGAGAATAATTTTTCCTTATGAAAAAAATACTAACAATTTTAGGCACTAGACCAGAAATAATTCGACTTTCGAGAATTATTCCTAAATTAGATTCTGTATGCGATCATCGAGTCTTACACACAGGACAAAACTACGATCCTACTTTAGGAGAAATTTTCTTTAAAGATTTAAATTTAAGAAATCCAGATATTATTATTGATAGCAAATCTTCGACATTCTCTGAACAACTTTCTAAAATTTTTATTGGAGTTGAAAATTATCTAAAAGAGTTTAGACCGGACAAGATATTAATTTTAGGAGATACGAATTCAGGACTAGCATCTTTAATTTTTAAAAAATTAAACATTCCAGTATATCATATGGAAGCAGGTAACCGATGTTACGACGATCGTGTGCCAGAAGAAAGTAATAGAAAGATCATAGACAACTTATCAACCATAAATTTACCTTACACTGAAAACAGCAAAGATAATTTACTCAAAGAAGGTTTTCATAAAAATAAAGTTTTTAAAACTGGTAATCCAATATCAGAAGTTTTAGATTTTTATACGAACGAAATAGATAACAGTAATATTTTAGATCAATTAGGAATCAAAGAACAGTCTTATGTTTTAGTAACTGCTCATAGAAGTGAAAATGTCGACGATCCTAAAATTTTATCAGATATTTTAACATCTCTTCAAATTATCGGAAAAGATACTACAGTTGTTTATCCTATACATCCGAGAACAAGAGATAAAATAAAAAAATTTAACCTGAATTGTGAAGGAATAATTTTTATAGATCCTGTTGGTTTTTTTGATTTTGTGAAATTAGAAAAAAATTCTAAATTAGTTATAACTGATAGTGGAACTGTCCAAGAAGAGTGTTGTTTGTTTCAAGTTCCAGCAATTACTATTAGAGAAACAACCGAACGACAAGAAACGATCGAATGCGGATCGAATATTTTAACAGGAACAGATCCTTCGAGTATTATTACTGCTTATAATTATTTTAAAAATACAACAAATAAATCTTGGCATCCGCCACCGGATTATTTGATAGAAAATGTATCTGATAAGATCGTAAATATTATTTTAGGAAAATAAAATGAACAATATAAATGTACTGGGTTCAAATGGTCGGTATAATTCCGAGGAGGTATCGGAATTTTTTACAAAAACAATGATGTCCGATATTCCTCTCTTTTTTGGACGAGTAGGAGGATCGGATTACGATGCAATAGGGGAATACTATCATAACAAAAATATTTTAGATGACCCGGTTTGGTATGATACACAATACATGAGATTGAAAAGATTTAATGGTTTCTTTGATTTTGAAAATAAAAAAGAAACATTTAAAGAATATTTAGAACAAATGATTAAATTTTATAAATCCACTGATCATGTAAGTTATTGCAACGACAATATAATTAAACAGTTTGATAGTATGAAATTCACAGAAGCAAATGCAGATTTTCTTCAATATATACTTGACGGAAAAACAGCGATCCACTATGACTTCCTTCAAAAAATAACTCCGTTCGTTAATAGTTTTAAGAACTGGGGAGAAAATAAAAAAATATTGATAGTAAGTCCTTTATCGAAGAGTCTTGAACATCAATATAAGAACATAGACAAATTATATCATAACTATAAATTTCCTAATTTTAAATTATCAACATACAATACTAAGATTACTTACTCAAACGGTAACGATACTAAAGAAGATCTAAGATTAACAACAAATAACTGGCACGAAGAAGCGGAACGAATGGCTCGAGAAATATCTACTATGGATTTTGATATAGCGTTTCTTTCCTGTGCATCGTATTCAATGTATCTCGGTGATTTTATTAAAAATAAGATGAATAAAAAAGCTGTCTATATCGGAGGATGTCTTAATGTTATGTTTAACATCTACGGGGGAAGATATGGTGCAGATACTATTTGGGAAAACATATATAAAGAAGCAGGTTTAAATTTAAAATATCAAATTGATCCTTTAGAGAACGCAGAATTAAATCATATTAAAAGCGGAAGAGGTAAAAGATCGGAAAGTCTAAATGCCTACTTTGGCAGCAGAGATGGCAAATATACATTTAAAAAAATTAGAAATTAATATGAACAAGTTTACAAATTTTACAAATTTCGATACAGAAGAGTTATCAAAAAGTTTTCAAAACTCTGAACCTTTTCAACATATTGTTATTGATAATTTTCTAAAAGAAGAAATTGCTAATAAACTATTATCAGATTTAGAAAATGACAATTTTGATAAATGGGACAAACGAGATCACGACAAGATACAAATTAAATGGAGATCTGATTGGAAAGATGATTCAGATGTTCCGGAACATACATTATCAGTAATAAACTTTCTAAATGGCGGCACATTTCTAAGATGGTTAAGCAAAGTTACAGGAATTGATGGTATCATACCTGATCCTTATCTAACAGGTGGCGGCTTTAATCAGATTAATACAGGCGGAACATTAGCAGTTCATGCCGACGGAAATTGGCACGATCTTATGGGGGTGCATAGAAGATTGAATGTTATCATCTATCTAAATAAAGACTGGGAAGAAGAGTGGGGCGGGCATTTCGAATTATGGTCAAAGACCGACGATAATAAACCGAAAGATTGTGTAAAGAAAGTAAAGCCAGACTTTAATCGATTAGTAATATTTAGAACCGATGATTTTAGTTTTCATGGACATCCTACTCCACTGAAATGTCCTGAAGATAGAAGTCGCCGATCATTGATCTTATATTATTACACAAACACAAGACCAAAAGAAGAAGTTCAATCTCTCGATTATCATCACAGAGCATTGTTCCACGATCCTGATAGTATAGGTATAAAATATGAATAGTATGTTTAATAATTCTCGTGTGTTAATCACCGGAGGTACAGGTTCTTGGGGGCAAACCTTAACAAGAATGTTGTTAGAAAGATACAATCCTAAAGAAATTATCATATTTTCTAGAGGAGAATTGCAACAGGTGTTAATGCAACGCAAATTTAAAAATGATAAAATCAAATACATCATCGGTGATGTTAGAGATTACGAAGCAGTAAAATTTGCAACAACTGGTGTCGATTATATCTTTCATATGGCTGCGTTAAAACACGTTCCTATCTGCGAAGATCAACCTCAAGAAGCCATCAAGACCAACATTACAGGAACTACTAATATTGTTAATGCTGCAATTATTAACGGCGTTAAAAAGGTTATCGATGTATCCACAGACAAAGCCGTAGAGCCGGTAAATTTATACGGTATGACTAAAGCTGTAGGAGAAAAGGTTATTATACAAGCTAATGATCTGACAGACACAACTAGATTCGTCTGTATAAGAGGCGGAAATGTCATGGGCTCGAACGGTAGTGTTATTCCTTATTTTATCGAACAAATTAAAGCTGGTGGTCCGATCACAATTACTGATTTTCGTATGACTAGATTCTTTCTTACATTAGAAGAAGCTATAGGACTCTTGTTTAAGGCAGCGGAAGATAGTGTCGGTGGAGAAACTTTCGTGATGAATATGCCTGCTTGCCATATCACTGAAGTGGCAGATATATTAATGGAAGAGTACGGTCAAGTTGACATCAAAGAAATTGGAGGTCGACCAGGAGAGAAGTTAGACGAAATGTTGATTTCTAAAAACGAATCGCCGTTAGCTTATTGTTATGACGATACTTACTTTGTAATATTGCCTACTAAGTATGATCAAAGATTGCATGAGAAATATAAAGATCTCAAAAAATTTTCTTACGAAGAATTTTCTTCTAAAACTTTTAAGATGACCAAAGATGAAATAAGAGCTATGCTCAAGAAAGGTAACTTTATATGAAAATACTAGTAGTTGGATCAAACGGCATGGCAGGACATATTATAACAAAATATCTTAGAGATCAAGGATACGGAGTAGAAACTGCTGCTAAATCCAATGCCTTATTTCGTATTGATGTAGAAGATACACATGTTGTTAAAAGATTTTTGCACGAAATTAGAAACGACTATACTTACATAATAAATTGTATAGGTTTATTAGTTAAAGATAGTAACGATAGACCGGATAGGGCTGCTATTATAAATTCTTGGTTCCCTCACGCTATCGAAAATGCCATTCAAGAAAGTAAGACAAGACTAATACATCTGTCAACTGATTGTGTATTTGATGGCAAAAAAGGAGATTATATAGAAACTGATACTCATACAGAAATGAACGCATATGGTAGCAGTAAATCTCTAGGTGAAGTAAACAACAACAAAGACATAACATTTAGAATGAGTATTATTGGTACTGAAATCAAAGATAACGGAACCGGTCTTCTTAATTGGGTAATAAAAAACAAAGAAAATGAATTGCCCGGTTGGGAAAATGCTTGGTGGAACGGTATTACAACTCTGCAACTAGCTAAGTGTATAGAACAGTATATCAATGATCCACAAATAAGCGGCGTATATCATTTGGTTAACAATGATAACAAAATAAACAAATATGAGTTATTATGTAAAATAAATGAAGTATTTGACTTAAAGAAAAATATTATTAGAACACAAGGTCCTAAACCTGTTAACAAAATTTTAATTAATACTCGTCAGGATTTTGATTTTCAAATATCTGATTATGACACACAATTAAAAGAATTAAAGGATTTTGCTAATGTACAGTGATCAATATTATGATTCGGTCAAACGATGTGCCGACTTCCATAAAACAAACAAAACTTGGTCAGGTAAGGCAACCTTTCAGTATGCCGATCCAATAAAAGACCTAGTAAAAAAATACGATGCCAGAACACTGTTAGATTATGGATGCGGAAAAGCTAAACATTACGATGCTGAATCTCATGTCAAGATTGATAATCAAACTTTTGATCGCTGGCTAGGAATAGATTCAGTTTACAAATACGACCCTTGTGTAGAAGGATTAGATATATTGCCACCGAGCGGAAAGAAATTTGATGCAGTTATAGCTATACAGAGCTTGACTGCGGTTCCGGATAAAGATATAGATATTGTTGTGTCTTACCTAATGTCAGTTACTGAAAAATTTTGTTTTATCGGAAATTCTAATCCTCTGAAAGTTACTAAACCTAATAAAATAATAGCCGATCAGTCTTTTTTTCTAGAAGATAGAACACCAGATTGGTGGAGAGATAAATTTAAAGACTGGAAAGGGTCTGAAATAATATTACATTTTTTAGAGCAATAGAATGAATATTTTTATAGCCTGCGACGGACAATATTATAATAAATGGGGTATAAACTGCCTTAAGTCAATCAGATATCATGTTCCTTGGATAAACTTAACTGCGCATATCGTTAATCCAGATAATGACTATGAAATCGACGGAGTACGATATTTTTATGAAAATTTAAATTTTGATAGTGAAGGATCTAAAATCAGTTACTATCAAGCTGTTAGATTTTTAAAATGCTCTGAATATTTTGATAATAACGATCTAGTTATGTCAATAGATTGCGACACAATATTAATGCGACCTTTTGTAAAAAAGGATTTTCAAAAAATATGTGAAATAGTTTCTGTCCAAAGGCATCAAAAAGATAAACGATGGATGGCCGGACTTGTTACCTACGGAAAAAATAATTTTAAACAAAGATTTAAAGAAGAGTTACTTAAGAAATCTATAAACTCTTGGATACCAGGATGGGATCAAGATGTGTTGGAAACACTAAATCGAGAATTTACTTATAATAAACTTATGGTAGGTGATTGGATGAGTTTTGGTCGAGGTGGGGGAGTATTTCTTACCCTCAAAGGAGATCAAAAAACTTCCGAGGGCTATTTAAATAACTATCAAGAAGGATTAAAAATTATACTATGAAGATTTTAATTACAGGTAATTCAGGATACATCGGATCTCATTTAACAAAAATGTTAAAGAATGTTTCATCTTTAGAAGTACACGGTTTAGATAAAAATGTTCCGTTAATAGAAGTCGATAAATTTATAGATCAAGACATAACACACATCGAATGGAATATTTCTCAAGAATATGATTGTGTGGTACATTTAGCAGCAGAAGTTGCTGTGGGTAGAAGTGTTTTAAATCCTATACTTTATTATCAAACCAACACCATAGGAACTCTTAATGTTCTTAAAAACATAAAGACAAAAAGATTCGTTCATGCTAGTACAGGATCCGCCGGGCCTATGAATAATCCATACGGCATTTCAAAAAGAGCGGCCGAAGAAATCGTTGAACAATTTTGTAATGAAAATAGCATACCTTATACTATTTTTAGATTCTATAATGTCACAGGAACTGATGGAATTGAACCAACTAATCCAGATGGACTAATGTGGAACCTAATGAACGCTGAAAAAACTGGCGTGTTTAACTTGTTTGGTAATGACTATAATACTGAGGACGGTTCGGCTGTTAGAGATTACACCCATGTTAATGAAATCTGTAATGCGTTGATGTTATCCTTAGATCGTCCGACAAATCAAATAGAAAATTTAGGTCACGGAGTTGGAACAACTGTTAAACAAATGATCGATCTTTATAAAAAAGTCAATAGCTGTGATTTCGAAGTAAAAATATTACCTAGAAGAGAGGGCGACCTCGAACGCAGTGTTCTTGACAATCCTTCACCGTTTATGCAAAAATTATATACAATGGAAGACTTACTAAAGGTCAAGTAATGGGTTCGTTAAAACCAGGTGCCAAAATAATCTACGAAAGTCCTGATAAAGGAGGTACTGTATACGGCAGATATGCAGGTACTAACGAAAGATGGGTTGTAGGCTATAGCCACGAAACTCAAAATACATTAGATCAACTTAAAGAAGATAAGCTCTGGGGTGAAATTCGAAGAGCTGCCAAAACTGATCAACGGTTGCAACGAGAATTAGATCGTGTTAAAATAATGTATGAACTGAGTAAAGACAATGGGAAAAAATAAACACGTAGACTTATTCAAAGACATGATCCCTGCAGTTGATATGGGTATGAAAGAACTTTGGGATGCAGTATCGGACGAAGGGAAAAAGGAGATCAAAGGAGATCTTTGGAATCTCATGCGTTATATCAGCAATGTCAAGACTAACAACAGAGAACTTCAAGAACATTATGTTCTTACTGTGAACGAATTCTATAACAAAAATTGGGCAGATATATCTAAGCATCCTCAGTTACAATGGCTAACTTTATGTATATGTTCTCACGAAAGTAAGAAAACACATTTCCACGAATGGATTCCACTTAAGAAAGCTGCTAATAAAAAAGAAGAATTAATCTTAGAACTTTTTCCTAACATGAAGAGATCAGATGCCTCTACACTCGCCTCTATTACTACAGACAAAGAAATCAAAGAATACTGCGAAAGCCTTGGTTGGGATAAAAAACAAATCAATGCAATTAAGTTATAAGTGTACATATTGTAATAAAGAATTCGCTAAAGAGAAAACATTAGCTGTGCATATCTGCGAACAAAAAAGGCGCCATCTTAGCAAAGATGAAAAACATGTACAGGCAGGTCTGATGACCTATCAAAGATTTTATAAAATCACACAACAATCCAAAACTCCAAAGACTTTTGATGAATTCAGTCAGAGTCCTTATTATACAGCATTTGTAAAATTTGGCAGTTTCATGATTAATACAGCACCGATATATCCGGAGAAGTTTATTGACTTTGTTATTAAAAGTGGAATCAAATTAGATCATTGGTGCAGAGATGAACTGTATGAGCAATACGTGACTGAGATGGTGAAGATAGAACCAGCAGATGGTGCTATACAAAGAACTATAAAAACCATGATGGATTGGGCTGATGCGAACCAAGCGCAGTGGGAACATTATTTTGCTTATGTGAATTTAAACAGAGCTGCTCACGATATTAAAGAAGGTTTAGTCAGTCCGTGGCTAGTGTTAAATACCAAGTCAGGAAAAGAGATGTTGCAGCGTATGAATGACGAGCAACTAGAAATTATAGGGGCGATCATAGATCCTCAACATTGGATGCGAAGATTTAAGGCATTACCGGCAGACATAGAGTTAGTAAAAGATATTATTAAAGAAGCGAGAATACAATAATGCCTAAGAAAAAACCAGAACCGATCGTAGAAGAACTGGCAGACAACGAAGAATTTATCTCCAGAGACGATATAGATATCGAAGTAAGATTAACAGAAGACAACACAGTAATGGTACAATTTTCTGGTTTTGAAGATTTAGAAGATGCAGAAGAATATGCAGAATTTCTTGCAGACACTTTACCATTGTTGTTGTTCGAAACTACAAGGTTGCAATAATGCCAGATATTGATTTAGATTTTGTAGATCGAGATCAAGCCTTGTCCCTGTTTAAACATACAGTTGCTAGTAGACAAGAGAACAATAAACTTGTCAAACATAATACAGGAGTGTATTTGCATGAAACTCCTGTCGATGCTGAAACAAATCTGTGTGCTGTACCGTACGATATCGCTGAAGAACAGGGTTTTTTCAAAATAGATTTTCTTAATGTTGGAATTTATAAAGGTGTTCGAAACGAAGAACATCTATTACAATTAATGAATCAGGAGCCATTATGGGATCTACTCGAACAGGACGACTTCGTAGACTTGCTCTTTCACGTCAACGGGCATGGTTCTATATTGCGTCAATTGAAGCCCAACAGCGTAGAGAAACTGGCAGCGATATTGGCGATGATTCGTCCAGCCAAGAGATACCTGCTTGGAGAGAGTTGGTCGAAAATCTTAACAGAGGTTTGGAAGAAGCCAGAAAACGAAAATGAATATTACTTTAAGAAATCACATGCTACTGCTTATGCATTAGCAATTGTTGTACAAATGAATCTTATCTGTGAGCAGATAAGTTATGGATATTCTTAACCTATTTTTCTGACTAGTGTAATAGATTTTCTTTTTATTCTTTTCACTATAATATCGTTAAGACTAGTAACAGGTCCTAATAAAACTTTAGTATCTTTAGTTGAAAAGTTTTTAATAGCATATCGAAATTCAATTATTTCTTTAGCTAAAAAAATGTTGATGGGGATTTGTCGATTGCTTTCCCACCACCAAGCTTCTCCTAGCTCTAAAAACTTTTGTTTTTCGTCATCGGAGCGGATAGACGCATAATCATACATACTGGTAACTTGCGCATCTTGGTTGATTATTATACCCACATACTCGTGATTTACGTGGGTTACAACACTTATAAACGGAAAGTTTTCTTGTAAATTTGTTGTTATTCTCATTGATAAATATTGCTAAAGGTAGCTAGCATATGCAATTTAATCCTGTTTATTTATACTCAAATAAGATAGATGTAT
>JACCDO011193461.1_pt1 | contig 13215 bp, 10 predicted proteins | sample 7446101 | NCBI WGS metagenome assembly JACCDO01 (sample SAMN15323440, study PRJNA562643) | freshwater metagenome | isolation source: river surface water | place: USA:Blue River Watershed | collected 2017-08-16
CTGGAGCTTTAACAATATTATTAACAGATCGTCATTTTAATACAAGTTTTTATAGTGTATATGGTGGTGGTGATCCTGTTTTATACCAACATTTATTTTGATTCTTTGGGCACCCAGAAGTTTATATCTTGATTCTTCCTGCTTTCGGTATTATTAGTCATGTTGTTATGTCTTTTAGTTACAAATTAATGTTTGGTCAATTAGGTATAATTAGTGCTATGGCTAGTATTGGTATTTTAGGTTTCTTGGTATGAGGTCATCATATGTATACAGTAGGATTAGATATTGATACAAGAGCTTATTTTACTTCTGCTACAATAATTATTGCTGTACCAACTTCTGTAAAAATTTTTAGTTGAGTAAGCACATTATGAGGAGGTGTTATTCGTTTAGTAACTCCTTTATTATTTGCATTAGGTTTCTTAGTTTTATTTATAATTGGAGGTTTCAGTGGTGTTATTTTAGCTAATGGTGGTCTTGATTTATTATTACATGACACTTACTATGTGGTCGCACATTTTCACTATGTGCTTTCATTAGGAGCTATTTTTGGATTGTTTTCAGGATTTTATTATTGAACTCCTAAAATTTTAGGGGTTGATTATGATGAATTTTTTGGTCAATTACATTTTTGAACCTTGTTTATTGGTGCTAATTTAACATTTATGCCTCAACATTTCTTAGGTTTATCTGGAATGCCTCGTAGAATTCCTGATTATCCTGATGCTTTCTCTGAGTGAAATTTAATTTCAAGTTTAGGAGCTTTAATTTCAGTTTTTAGTATGGTATTTTTTGGATTAAGTTTCTATTCAAATATATTCTATTTTGATTTAAATAACGTAAGTTCAAATAATTGATTAGTTAATATTTTTAAAACAAGTAATTCATTGGAATTTTTATTGCAATCACCTGTTGCTTACCATTCATTCAGAAATTTAACAGTATTTAATTTATAAATTTATAGCCCGTTTGGCGAAATTGGTAGACGCATCAGATTCAAAATCTGGTCTAATATTATTAGGTTCAGGTTCAAGTCCTGAAACGGGTATTTTTAATAAAAAATGTATATTTTTTTAAGCTCATTTTTAGTATTGTTAACTTATTATATAATGAACTATACTTTTAATAATTCTAAATTAGGTAATGTTTCAAATATTACTAATTTTATTATTCTTTTTATTTTGAATTTATTTTTTATAATAGGTTTAATTTATCAATTGTCAAATAATAATGTTGTGATGATTTATTTATTTAATTCATTTTATTATGTAATTGGAATTGACAAGTTATCATCAATCTTTGTATTATTAACAATTTTTTTATTTGTATTATGTTTTATTTATAATATAAAACAAATATTAGTAAAACAAACAACCTGATTTTTTATTATTATAGCTATATTTATTGGATTAATTATAACTTTTATAGCTCAAGATTTAATACTTTTTTTAGTCGGATTTGAATTTGTATTAATTCCGTTATTTTGAATTGTTATAGAATTTGGTTCACGTACTAATCGAGTATTTGCTTCATACTTTTTAGTTATTATTACTTTATTTGGTTCATGTTTTTTTTTAATCGCTTTATTTTTATTATTTTTAGAAAATTCGACAATAAGTTTTCAAGCCTTGTCAATTTATAGTAATTTTATAAGTGAAAATAGACAATCTTTAGTCTGATTAGTATTGTTATTAGGATTAATAGTAAAAGTTCCTTTAATTCCTCTCCATCTTTGATTACCAGAAGCTCATGCTGAAGCACCTACTATTGGATCAGTATTATTGGCAGGTGTTGTTTTAAAATTAGGTACCTATGGTATGGTTCGATGTTTGCTATTTATGTTATCAAATGCTGAGGTATTTTATAGCTCAATTATAATAACCTTTGGATTAATTAACATGTTATTTGCAGCTATGGTTAGTTTAATTCAATTAGATGTAAAAAAAGCAATTGCCTATGGTTCTATTGCTCATATAGGTTTAGTAGTTGCAGGATTAGGTGAATCTTTTTATATAAGTGAAAGCGGTGCTGTTATAATTATGATTTTTCATGGAATTGTAAGCCCATTGCTATTCTTTATTGTTGGAAGTATTTATGATAGAACAGCTACTCGTAATCATTATTATTTTGGTTCATTATCAATATATAGTCCAATTTTAGCTACTCAATGATTTTTAGCAGTTTTAGGAAATGTCGCTTTTCCTGGTACTGCTAGTTTTGCAGGTGAATTACAAGTATTAGTTTCTATAGTTATAATAAATCCTTTTATTGGATTACTTTTAATTTTTTGTACATTTGTTAATCTTATGTGAAACTTTTTATTAATAATTCGTATAATTTACATGTCTTCAAAAAATTGAACAGTATTATATTTTCAAGATATTAGTTTAAAAGAGTTTGCTACTTTTTCAATTTTAAATGTTTGAAATATTTTACCTGGTATTTTTGTAGCAGATTTTTTATTATTTCTTGAATATTCTTTTTATTATATTTAAATTAAAATTTATTTTTGATTACAATGATTCAATTACATCAAATTTTAGTAGTTTTTTTTATACTTACAGTTTTTTTACCTTTAAGTTTTTTATCTAAAAAATTAAGTTACTTTCGATTTAATTTTTTTGTTCAAATAACTGTTTTAACTTTTATTTATTTTTTATTAAGTATAGATATTGATATTTATTCAAATATTATTTGATGAATATTAATTGTAATGTTTTTAATATATACTCAATCAAGATTAAATAGCTGAGAATGACTTTTTTTAATCGCTTTTATTTTAATAAGTCTTTATTTATTTTTAATTGGTTTTATAACCAATTTTTTAGGTTTATTTATTTTATTAGAAGCTCAAGTTATTGTTTTTATAATTTTAACACAATTAGAAAATAATAGTATTATTAATATTGAAGCCATAGCTCGTTGATGTTTATTAAATATTGTATCTTCCTTATTTTTAATAATGAGTTTTGGGATTTTATACCAATCATTTGGAACTATAAATTTAGTCGATATTATACTTTTAGATGCTTCATTAGATGGTTATAGTAAATTTGGTTTTGTTTTATTTTATTCATCTTTTTTATTTAAAATTGGAATCCCACCTTTTCATTTTTGATTACCCGATGTATATGAAACAAATAATTTACAAGTAGTAAGCATTTTAATTGGTCCTATAAAATTATTCTATATCATAGTATTACAATATTTTGTAATAATTCAAGAAGAAATATCTATCTTATTTTTAACAATTGGTACCTTATCGGTCGTAATTGGATTATTAATAGCTTTAAATCAAGTAAATATTAAAAAATTTTTAGCTTGAACAGGTATTTTTTATTTTGGTATTTTCCTTTTATTGATAACTAATATAACAGTTGAAAATATCTTTTATTTAAAAGTTTATATAAACATTTATTTATTTAGTTCATTAACCTTTTTACTATTAAATCAAATTAATACTTTTAAATTAAGTGATTTTATGCTATTATTTGGTGATAATTTTTTGATAGGAATGTACTTTTTAGCTGTTCTTATAATTATAATGGGATTACCTGTTATAGCTGGTTTTTTTAGTAAATTAGTATTTTTTTATACTTTAATTTCTAGTAATGTAAACTATTTATTAATTTTATTTTTATTAATGTTAACAAGTTTTGCTGGTTTTTATTATTTAAATACTTTTATATTTGGTTTGAGTTACAAATATTTGTTACATAATAATAATTTACTAGAAAGTATAAATATAAAATTTAATGTATTTATATACTTTATAGTTATTTTAACATTATTAATAATGTTTTTTCCATATCATTTATCAACTATTATATTATATTTTGTTTAAATAATTATAATATTTTGTTAATATAAGAGAAATACATTAGTTTTTTAGTACGAAAGGACTGAAAACGTTAAGCCTCTAGTTAAGGATTAAAAATAATTCAAAGCTACGCTTAATAACTATAAGAGTATACAAAGTACTCGAATTGTCTGTAATTTTTCTTAATTATACGTATAAACATATCTATGGGTATATATAAATTATTTTGTGAAATAATTTTAAATTATATTCCATTTTCTAAGATGAATTTTTAATTCATATTTATTTTTAAACATGTTTGTTGCTTTAAAATCATTAATTTTACTTATTTGTGTTTTATTATCTGTAGCCTTTTTAGTATTAGCTGAACGTAAAACTATAGGGTATATTCAAAGACGTAAAGGACCAGTTTTTGTTGGTTTTTGAGGAGCTTTACAGTCAATTGCTGATGGATTAAAATTAGTTTTAAAATCTAGTTTAAATGTTTTTGGTATTGAAAAAGCTCTTTATATTGCTTCACCATTTATTAGTTTTTTTATGGCATTAATTTCCTGAGCATTTGTTCCTACAGACTTAACAGTCCAAGACTCACGTATTAGCTTATTATTTATTTTAGCTATAAACTCAGTTGGTGTTTATGGTGTCTTATTAGCAGGTTTATCTAGTTCTTCAAAATGATCTTTTTTAGGAGGATTACGAAGTGCAGCTCAAATAATTAGTTATGAATTAAGCTTAAATACTTGTATTTTTGCAATCATAATAGTTGTAGGTAGCGTTTCTATTATAGATATTATTTTATATCAAAAAAATATTTCATTAATTTTTCCTTTATTGCCTTTTATATTAATATTATTTATTATTTCATTGGCTGAAATAAATCGTGCTCCTTTTGATTTACCTGAAGCAGAAGCAGAATTAGTTGCTGGTTATAATGTAGATTATTCTTCAATAAATTTTGCATTCTTTTTTTTAGCAGAATATACTCATATAGTTTTAATATCATTTATAATATCAATTTTATTTTTAGGATCAACTTTTAATGCTTTAGCTCCTTTAGTTTTTTTATTTTTAATAATTCAAATTCGAGCTGTACTACCGCGTTATCGCTATGATCAACTAATAAAATTAGGATGAAAAGAATTACTTTTAGTTAGTTTTTCTTTATTGTTTATAACTACTATATTCGTTTTAAATCTTGCTTAATTTTTTTTAATTAGGTTCAAACCCTTATTTTCTTTTAAATATTTTCATGTTAATAAACATTTTTTCAATGATTTCTATTTATTTACTTTATAATTTATTAATAAAATCTAGTATAACAAAGAATGCAGTTTTAGTTGCTTTGTATATAGTAGGAAGTTTTATTGCAACAGGTTTATTTTATTTATTGATGGATTTTTCCTTTTTAGGTGTAATGTTAATTATTGTTTATGTTGGTGCTGTAGTAGTACTATTTGTATTTGTATCAATAATGTTACCCTTACGTTTAAGTTTGATAGTACCTTCCAAAATTTTAATAATAATTAGTTATACTTTATGATTCTTTATTTTAATTAGTTTAATTTCTAATAATTATATTAATTATGAAAATTTAGATTTCTTTAGTTATCGATTAGATATGTTACAAATATTTGGATTGTTATTGTATACACAAAAAGCTTGATATTTTCTAATTGCAGCTATTTTATTAACAATTGCAATAATTGGAGCTATTTTGTTAACACAGAATACATTATCAAAAAATGACAGTAAAGAAGTTATTAATTTACAATTAAATAAAAATTATACTGCCGATTTATTTTTATATTCTTAAAAATTTATAGACTATAAATGGTGTTATTGTATTAATCAATAAAGTTGGTTCAATTCCAACATTAGTCGTCTTTTAATTAATATGTTTACTTATTTATATTCTTATATTTTAAACTTAGATTCTTTAGTTATTTATATACTTATTACTGGGGGACTTTTATTAGTTTTACAATATATTTCCATGGTTATTAAAAACATTATGATAGTTAAAAAAAATTATTACACTGAAATATTATCAATATATGAATGTGGTTTTGAGCCTTTCTTTTTTAATACCACTGGAGAATTTAATGTAATATTTTATAGAGTGTCAATTTTATTTCTTTTATTTGATTTAGAGTTAGTTTTATTTTTTCCTTGAATGTTGACTTATAGCATACTTGGTGTTGGTGCTGTACTATCTATTATTTTTTTCGTTGTCCTTTTATTTTGAGGTTTCTTTTATGAATGATTTAATGGTATTTTAGATTGATAAATTTAAAGGAGATTCGTCTAATAGTTAAGACTTTAACTTTCAAAGTTAAAAATCTAGGTGCAATTCCTTGATTTCCTGTATTTTTAAATAATGTTATCTTTATATAAACAACCTTTATTTAAAGCTTTAAATGATCATTTAGTTTTTTACCAAAGCCCTGTAGTAATTAATTATTTTTGAGGTTTTGGAAGTTTAGCTATTGTCTTTTTAGTTATTCAAATTATTACTGGTATTTTCTTAGCTATGTTTTATATTCCTTCAGCAGCTGTTGCCTTTTCTAGTGTAGAATTTTTAATAAGAGATATTACAAATGGATGACTTATTCGTTTTATGCATTCTAATGGAGCATCATTCTTTTTTATTGTTACTTATTTTCATATGTTTCGTTCATTTTTTTATGCTGGATTTACTTATCCAAGAGAAGTTGTTTGATTTGTTGGGGTCGCTATTTTATTTTTAATATACGGTACTGCTTTCATTGGTTATGTATTGCCCTGAGGTCAAATGAGTTTTTGAGGAGCTACTGTAATTACAAATATAGTAACAGCCATTCCTTTTGTAGGTACTGATTTAGTAAATTGAGTATGAGGTGGTTTTAATGTAGATGATCCAACTTTACATCGTTTTTTCAGTTTACATTATTTATTACCCTTTGTTTTATTAGGTTTAGTTGTTGTTCATATTTTAGCTTTACATCAACATGGAAGTAACAATCCAATTGGTGTTGCTATTGAGTTTGATAAAGTATCATTACATCCTTATTTTACTATTAAAGATATACTTGGTACATTTATGATTTTCATTTTATATTTTTATTTTGTATGTTTTGAACCTGATTTTTTAAATCATCCAGATAATTGTATTCCTGCTAATTCCATAAAAACACCAGTACATATTACTCCTGAATGATACTTTTTAGTAGTTTATGCTATTTTACGAAGTATTCCTAATAAATTATTAGGTATTTTATCAATTTTGGCAATGTTTGCTGCTTTTTTAGCTTTGCCTTTTATTTATGGTTTTAGTAATCGTGCCATGTTATTTCGACCTTTTCATTCATTGTTTTTTTGATTATGAGTTGGAACATGTTTTGTCTTAGGATGAATTGGTGCTAAACCTGTAGCTACTCCTTATGTAGAATTCGGTCAATTATTTACAGTTTATTTTTTTACATATTTATTAGTTATTAATTATGTACTATCTAAATTAGATTAATTTTTAAAATATAAAATTTATTGGCTAAATAATATAATGGTATTATATTAAATTGCAAATTTAATTATATTGGTTCAATTCCAATTTTAGCCTCTTCTTAATAACAATGTTGTTATTAAGAATATTAATTATAAAAATTATTACTTAACAGTGGAAACTTAGATATAATAAGAAGTAGTAAGAACTAAAATTTGAACTTAAGAAAATATTTGTTCAAAGTTACTTAATGGAAACAATTTTAATCAAAAATGAGGGAACTAAATTATTTTAGTACCATATAAATATTTAACAAAATAATAATATAATCTGAATCAAAGAGGATATCAAAAAGCTCCGTAAGATTATTTTTCAAAAATAGTATTTCAGTAAATGAAATAAAAGATATCTCCTTTTTATTTAACTTATTATAATCTATAGTGAATGAAGTATTGTAGAAGAAAGTTAATTTCTTTTTTAGTATAATGAAACTGTTTATAATTACAAGGGAATTCAATTCCCTTTACTTTTTGTATAACGGTCCAACAAGTTGTGTTTAAAAGTAATTGTTTAAATTATAAAATTAATAACAAATTAATATGTATTATTTATTTTTATTCACAAACCCGAAACAAAAAGATCTATATGAAATCAGTATTTATGTACGTATCGGTGTTTGTTGCAAAAACCTCGAATGAATTTCATATAGCCGTGATATGCGAATCGCGTTTTGTAATAGCTGGTTTTCTACGAAATATATCATAGTATAATAAAATTATTGAAAATTATTGTTTATCATTTTTAGATAAAATCGTTTAACTAATGTAATCAATAATTTAATAAATAATGCAGAGTAAGTATGGCTAAGCATTTTACTCAAGAGGAAAACAATCCTTATTGTAGGCTAAAGTATTTTATGAAAGATGATTTGTGAGTATATAAAGTAGTGAGCTTAACAGTAGTTATCTACTAAAAAAAGTGTAATAATTTGTTTATATTTTTTGCAAATCATTTATTATGTATAAAAAATTACTGAATCCGCAAATAACTAAATTAGTTATGGTAGTAGAATAAACTTCTAAAAGTTAAAGTGATATAAATCACAAACGAAGTTGAATATAGGTTGGTATTAGTATTGGTAATTCATCAGAACTCCTAAATCTAAGGTTATATATACGGAACTAAGAATGTAATCAAAATTAAATTCGAAGTTAAATAAAATATATAAATTTTTATATTTTATTCAGGAAATTTAATTTTACCGTGCTTTAATCTGACACAAGTAAGATTTTATGGAGTTTGGTTAAATTAAAGCTAAGGAACTCGGCAAACTTATATCTAGATAATATCAAGATATTCCTATAAATATTATAGGATAAAATTAAAAAATCGATGGCAACTTTTTAGTAAAAAATTAGGTCTCAGCTTAAATGTAATTTGCTGTATTGAGATCGAGTACTGCTCAATGTTTGTTAGGTATACATAGGATGTTTTGTTTTATGTATATGGCAGAAATAAATAGCAGCCTTAACTATAAGGGTTCTAAGGTAGCATAATCACTTGTTATTTAATTGATGACTGGTATGAAGGTATGAATGACCATCGAGCTGTCTTAGCTTTAAGACCAAAGAAATTATATTAATTGTGAAAATACAATTATTTTCTATTAGTAAGACGAGAAGACCCTATGCCTCTTTAATTTTGTATTTATTTGTTCTAAATTTAATATATCTTATTCATTTTATTGTTTATATATTAATTTATTTCTAAAATATTTTATATTAACATATAACGACAAGAATTTTGACTGGGATTGGTTTACTTCTAAAATATAAACGGAGTAATTTAAAGTGAAATTATAATATCTTAAATATTAATCAGAATAAGTTTATATTTCATTTACAAGTTAAAAAATATTATCTTGTAGTTTATGCTGAAATTTATGGCCCGAAAATATAATGAGAACTATTTTTCGATTATTAGAATAAGACACGCTAGGGATAACAGCTTAATATTGGTTATAAGTACATATTTATACCATTGTTTGAGACCTCGATGTTGGCTCGGCTCATTCCTAGTCCTGAAATAGGGACTAAGGGTTTAACTGTTCGTTAATTAAAGAGCCACGTGAGTTGAGTTTAGATCGTTGTGATACAGGTCAGTTTCTATCTACTAATAGTATAAAATTTTTAAAAAAGGTACGTTTATATTATAATTTATTACAAATTAATATGCCTCAATTTGATTTTACAAACTGAACTATTTTGGTTTCAGTTGTTTTTATTAGTTTTTTAACTTTATATTTATGATTTACTCGTTTTTTTTCAATTCGAGCTGTTCGTTTTTTAAAAGTCCAAAATAAAGCTATAATTGATTAATTTTTTAAATAGCTTTATATTTTATAACTTACAATTTAGTAAATGTTATTATTTTTATGTTGATTTATTTTAATTTATTTTAAAGTTTAATGTATTTTAGTATATTAATTGCTCCGCTCTTAAGTTTATTTTTATTATTAACTAATTTCAATTTTTTCGGGAATAGATCAATTATAATTATTACCACAATATTTATTGGTTTTTCTTGAATACTTTCTCATGTAATATTATATGATACTTTTTTCTTATCACTTACTGTAGGTTTTGATTTAGGTAATTGAATCAATTTTTATGGTTTAGGTTCTAATTTTGCTTTTTATTTTGATTTTACCAGTGCAATTTTTATGTATATTGTAACTTTTATTAGTTTTTTAGTCCATGTTTATAGTTTATTTTATATAAATCAAGATCCTTTTTGTAGTAGATTTTTTTTATATTTAAATATATTTACATGATTTATAATAGTATTGGTAACTTCTGAAAGCTTAGTTATAGTATTTTTAGGATGAGAGGGTATTGGTATTACTTCATTTCTTTTAATTAATTTTTGATTTTTAAAACTACAATCAAGTAAAAGTGCTATAAAAGCTGTAGTTTTTAATCGTATTGGGGATTCATTCTTTTTAATGGGTTTAGGTTTAAATTTTTTAATGATAGGAACTGATAGTATAGTTATTATAAGTGTATCAAGTTTATTCTTAGAAAAATCCATTGTAAAAATAATTATGTTATGTTACATTTTAGCTGCAATAGCTAAAAGTGCTCAAATTTTCTTACATGCCTGATTACCTGATGCTATAGAAGCTCCTACACCCGTATCTTCTTTATTGCATGCAGCAACTTTAGTAGGTGCAGGTGTTTATTTAATGATTAAATTATCATTATTAGGTTTAGTTGATACAGATTCAAGCTATTTTTTGATAATTGTAGGTTTAGTAACATCCTTTTTTGCTGGATTAGTAGGATTTAGTCAATACGATATTAAACGTGTCATTGCTTACTCAACTTGTAGTCAAATTGGTTTGATATTTTTTGCTATTGGGTTAATATCTTTAGATTTTTCTTATTTACATTTTGTAATTCATGGAAACTTTAAATGTTTAATATTTTTATTAGCTGGTTCATTTTTACATATTATAATAAATGAACAAGATATTCGAAAATATGCTGGATTATCCTTTATTCAAAAATTTTTATCTTGTGCATTTATTTTATCTTCCTTTTCTTTATTAGGATTGATGTTTACTGCTGGATTTTATTCTAAAGAATTAATTTTAATATCAGCTGGTTATAATACAGACATTTTATCGGTATTAAGTATAATAGCTATTATAACAACCTGTTTATATGGATTAAAATCAATTTATTTAGTTACTGCAGGTTCACCTAATTGAAGTCCTTATGTATCATTAAGTGTATACGATGTTAATATAGTTGTAATTTTTGTATTAAGTTTATTAACATTTTTAAATACTTTTTCAGGTCCATATATTACCGAAATTATTAAAAATTTTGATGTAGTATCTCACCAAAATATAATTTTTTTAAATGAAAATATTATAAGTATAGTAGAACATTCTAATGTTAGTTGAGTATTACCTTTGATTACCTTGGTATTTTTTATTTTTTATTGAAATTATACTTTTACTTTTTTTTCTGACAAAGATTATACTTTAAGTTTATATTTCAAAAAATTATTTACCTTTTTTAACCAAAGATTTGGATTTGATGGTTTATATGGCCAAATTGGTTTTAGTTTAGTAAATTTTTCATATAATACTTGTTGAGTTTCTAATGATCGAGGGTGACTTATTTCTATTCTTTATTATAGTTTAAAAAATCTATATGATTTTTTTACTAGTTTTAATCTTTCACTTCAAAATGGTTCTTTAAGTTTATATTATTTATCTATATTACTTGGATGTTTATTTTTATATATTTTAGTGTAATTTATTTTTTAAATATATTATGTATTCTGCTTTAATAGTTTTTTGTGATTATATTTTTCAATTTTTTGTAATTAATTTGTCAACTGTAAGTGTAATTATTTTATTAAACTTATTTGTAGTTTTATTATTTTTAAGTTTATCTAGTTTTTCAGGGTTTACTGTAGTTCGTAGCTTTTTTCAATATTTAGTACATTCAATTGTTGATACTGTAACTTCATTGTTATACAGTCAAACAGAAGGATACAACAATTTAAAATATGCTAATGTTCTTTTATGTTTATTTTTTTTCGTATTTAGTTCAAATTTAGTTGGTTTATTTCCATTTAGTATGGCTCCAACTGCTCAGTTAATTGTTCCAGTTTATTTAGCCTTTTTTGTTTTTTTATTTTTAGTAGATAATTCTTTATTTCGAGATAATTTTTTATCGAGTACAGTAACTAACAAAGGTGGAAGTAAAACTCCTTTTTTAATTAAAGTTTTATTTCCTGAAACAATTGTAAGAATTTCACAACCTATTTCCTTATCAATACGTTTATTCAGTAATATGTTAGCTGGTCATTTTTTATTAACAGTTATTGTTGCTGCTAATAGATTATTTTTGTTATTAGACTTTTCTAGTTTAATTATTGTTGGTATAATTAGTATTTCAATATCAATTGTAGTATTTTTATTTGAGCTTGTTGTAGCTTTTTTACAATCATACGTTTTTACTTTATTAAGTATGACTTATTTATCAACTGGAGTAGCTAAAGCTAATTATTAAATTTAATAATTTATGGCATACATCATCTAAGGGTTAGGATTTTAGTTTGTGGTACTAAAAATATCGGTTCAAATCCGATTGTTTGCCTTTGAATTTACTAACATGGTTATATTTGATTTAATTTTGTTTTTCGTTTTTCATTTTATAAATATTTTCATTCACAGAGATAACATATTGTTATGATTAGCAGCCTGTGAGTTGGCTTTACTTAATGTATTATTTTTGTTTGTTTCTGGCTCTTTAGCTTGAGATGATTTAAATGGACTAATTTTATTTTTATTTATCTTAGTTGTAGTAGGATCAGAATCTGGAGTAGCTTTAGCTATTTGTGTTTTAACTTATAAATATAGATCAAGTTTAAATTTAATGGAACAAATTTTTTTAAAAGGATAATTTAAAAAATTTAAGAGTTGAAGATTCCATGGGGGGATAGTAGATTGTAAATCTACCAAATATTACATTTAAGATAGTTCGATTCTATCTCAACTCAAAAGCATCGGTTCAAATAGCTTAAAGGTAAAGCGTATGATTGAAAATCATAAAAGTGTTGGTTCGAGTCCAATTTTGAGCAAAAACTTTAAGTCCTTATCGTCTAATAAGCTAGGACCTTACTTTTTCACAGTAACAATCTGAGTGCGAATCTCAGTAAGGATATTAATAAAGAATATTTTAAAAGTTTTTATTAATTTAATTGTAATCCTCAAATTACTGTTTTTGTCTTTTTGGCGGTAAATCAAGCTTTTTTGATAATGTGCCTTATAAAATCAAGCTTTTTTGGCAATTAATCTAATTATAATAGTAGTACCCTTTTTTATTTTCATGCTAAG
>JACCDO010583256.1_pt1 | contig 13214 bp, 14 predicted proteins | sample 7446101 | NCBI WGS metagenome assembly JACCDO01 (sample SAMN15323440, study PRJNA562643) | freshwater metagenome | isolation source: river surface water | place: USA:Blue River Watershed | collected 2017-08-16
GATTATCAAAAACTTTTTGAGAATTTTTATCAAGGCGAGCCCTTTGTCGATGTCATGCCAGCGGGAAGTACCCCTGAGACTCGCTCAGTCAGGGGAAGTAATGCCCTCCGTATTGCCGTTCATCGTCCTCAAGGTGGTGACATGTTGGTGATTTTGGTCGTAGAGGATAATTTAGTAAAGGGAGCCTCAGGTCAAGGCGTTCAGTGCTTGAATCTAATGTTCGGCTTGCCAGAACAAACTGGTTTGACGCACATTGCCTTATTGCCATAATGTCCCTACAGCGAATACAGGAATTCAAGCCTACAATAGAGTTATGTAACAAAAGGAGTCCAAGATGACCGCGACACAAACAACACAAAGTACTGAAAATTTAGAACCCCCAATGCCACTCGTCTTTACAGACAGTGCCGTTGCTAAAGTGGCTGATTTAATTGCCGAAGAAGGTAATCCTGATCTGAAATTGCGCGTATTCGTGCAAGGCGGAGGTTGCTCAGGGTTTCAATATGGTTTCACATTTGATGAAGCTGTGAACGAGGATGACACATTGGTTACCAAAGGCAATGTAACTTTGTTAATTGACTCAATGAGCTTCCAATATTTGGTGGGCGCTGAGATTGATTACAAAGAAGACATCAATGGCTCACAGTTTGTGATTAAGAATCCTAATGCCACAACAACTTGTGGTTGCGGATCTTCTTTCTCAGCTTAATTCAGTATTAAGCAGGGTACAAAGCACCCAGTACTCGCAAACCTTTAGCTCCAGTGACGGCCGGCAAATTTGCTGGCCGTTTTTCTTTGAAAGCCCAGGCTAGCCAAGCAAATGCGGCAGCCTCAACGGTCTGTGGATCAATTCCTTTGGATGCAGTACTTTGAATATTCTCGGAGGGTATCCAATCACATAAGCTTCTGATTTGATGAATCAATGCAGCATTTTTAATGCCACCACCACAAATCAACAAACGTTGAGTCTTTGGAGCATGCGCTTCGAGAGCTTCTGCAATTGACCTGGCGGTGAGCAGGAGTAATGTCGCTTGAATGTCCTCAGGAGCCGCTTGTGATGTTTTGGTGGCTTCTAAATGATGGGATAACCATTGAAGGTTAAACAAGTCTCTGCCGGTGCTCTTAGGAGGGATTTGTTTGAAAAATGAATCACCGATCATTGATTGAAGTAGTTTTTCGATGGATTTTCCGCTAGCAGCCCACTGACCCTCTGAGTCATAAGTTCTTTGACATTGCGAATAGATCCAATCATCCATCAGAGCATTCCCTGGACCACAATCAAATCCAACAATGGTTGTCGGTGAATTGGCTGAGATCAGGCTTAAATTGGCGATGCCACCAATATTCAAAATAGCGATGGCTTCTTGATCTGCAAATTGAGCGGCATGAAACGCCGGAACCAAAGGGGCACCTTGCCCACCTGCTGCAATATCGCGACTGCGAAAATCAGCAATCACATCAATCCCTGATAATTCAGCCAATAAAGCTGGATTCAAGGATTGTTTGGTGTATCCAATGCCATCATGAGCTTGCGGTTGGTGACGAATGGTTTGGCCATGGGCGCCAATGGCGCGAATATCAGTGTTTTTTAGTTGAGAGCTTTTGAGTATTCCTGTTACTGCCAAATGGTAGTGTTGAGCGAGTTGGTTGGCTGCTAAAGCCTCAATATGAAGCTCGTTTTGACTGGGGCCTTGAAGCTGAAAATAAGTATTTCTGAGGCTTTGAGCCATGGGCACTTCTTGATGAAGTAAAACTTGGGCTTTTCCATCGCTTGAAATTTCAGTCAGAACGGCATCAATTCCATCCATGCTGGTTCCAGACATAATGCCGATATAGTAATTCTTCATAGGGTTGTCTCTTAAGTGGTGCGACAATAACGTTCTAGGAAATTAATGTAACCGATAGATCATGTCTTTAGCTAACGAGAATAAAACAGAACAAGGTAAATATCCAATCACAGATCGTGTTTTGGAGTCCATGGCCGTCACCCAACGGGGTTGTGATGAGTTATTGGTTGAATCTGAATGGTTGGCAAAATTGGCTCGCAGTGAAGCCACAAAAACCCCCTTAAGAATTAAATTGGGCCTAGACCCTACAGCACCTGATATTCATTTGGGTCACACTGTGGTTTTAAATAAGATGCGCCAATTACAAGATTTGGGGCATACGGTGATCTTTTTAATTGGAGATTTCACCAGCATGATTGGTGATCCGTCTGGTAGAAATGCGACGCGCCCACCTTTGACCAAAGAAGAAATTGCGGTGAATGCTCAAACTTACTATCAGCAGGCTAGCTTGGTATTGGATCCAAGCAAAACCGAAGTGCGCTACAACAGTGAGTGGTGTGACCCTTTGGGTGCTCGAGGCATGATTCAGTTGGCTGCAAAATATACTGTGGCACGGATGTTAGAACGAGATGATTTTACAAAGCGTTACAAAGGCGGTATTCCAATTTCAGTTCATGAATTTTTGTATCCGTTGATGCAAGGATATGACTCAGTTGCTTTGAAGAGTGATTTGGAGCTGGGTGGTACAGATCAAAAATTTAATTTATTGGTCGGCCGCGAACTGCAAAAAGAATACGGTCAAGAAGCTCAGTGTATTTTGACCATGCCGTTATTGGTCGGCACCGATGGTGTCGATAAGATGAGCAAGTCTAAAAATAACTACATTGGCATCAGTGAAGTGCCCAATGATATGTTCGGTAAATTGATGAGTATTTCAGATGAGCTGATGTGGAGCTATTTCACACTCTTATCATTTAAACCTCTTTCAGAGATTGCGAAGATGAAAGAAGAGGTCTTGGCAGGCCGTAATCCTAGAGACTTTAAGGTAGCTTTAGGTCAAGAGATTGTGGCACGTTTTCACAGCCTAGATGCTGCAGAAAAAGCGTTAGAGGACTTTAATCATCGAGCCAAAGGGGGTGTGCCCGATGACATTCCTGAGTTGGCCCTAAGTGGAGCTCCTTTAGGTATTGGTCAATTGCTCAAGCAGGCTAATTTGGTCCCGAGTACCTCAGAAGCGATGCGCAATGTTGAGCAAGGCGGTGTCAAAATTGATGGAGTGACTATCTCTGATAAGGCTTTGAAGGTGCCAGCTGGCACCATGGTTGTACAAGTAGGTAAGCGCAAGTTTGCAAAAATCACCTTGTCTTAATTGATGACAATTATTTATTTGATTCGCCATGGTGAGACCATGTGGAATCGTGAGAAACGATTACAAGGTCACTTAGACATTGGTTTGAATGACAATGGTCGTCGCCAAGCAAATTTATTGGCATTGCACATGGCTCAGAAAAAATTGTCGGCCATTATTTCCAGTGATTTAAGTCGGGCAATGGACACCGCTTTACCTATTGCAAAACATCATGAGTTGGATTTACAGCTTGATCCCCAATTGCGTGAAAGACACTATGGGGTTATGCAAGGTTTAAGTCATGAAGAGATTGAAAAACTTCATCCAGAAAATCACCAAGCCTGGAAAAATCGTGATGTGAGTTTTCAGCCAAAAGATGGAGAGAGCCTTTTGCAGTTTGATGCGCGTGTTGTTCAAGCCGCGAGGCGCTGGGCAGAAGAATTCAAACAGCATGAAATTGCTTTGGTGGCTCACGGCGGGGTGTTGGATTGTCTTCATCGAGCCGCGACTCAAAAGCCTTTGGAGCAAGCCAGAGATTTCGAAATCCTCAATGCCAGCCTAAGTACGTTGAAGTATCAGAATGGGCAATTTTCTTTAATTCAGTGGGGTGATGTGAGTCACCTCAATGATCTTCAGCTCAGTAAGTCTTTAGATGAGGTGGATGGAAGTCCAAGATGAGCATACGCAAGGGCTGTTGCCACGCGACCACGCGGAGTTCTCTGTAGAAAACCTTGTTGAATCAAGTAAGGTTCAATCACATCTTCAATAGTTTCACGTTCTTCGCTGATTGCGGAGGCTAAGTTATCTACTCCAACAGGTCCGCCATCAAATTTGTGAACAATTGCTTCAAGTAATTTCCTATCCATCACATCAAATCCAACCGCATCGACATCCAACATGGATAGAGCAGCATCTGCAACAGATTGTGTGATTTGACCATTCCCTTTGACTTCAGCGAAATCTCGTACTCGTCTTAATAAACGGTTGGCAATGCGTGGAGTTCCTCGTGAGCGCTTTGCAATTTCAAGTGCGCCACCATCATCTAGGGTTGCATTGAGTAAGTTGGCAGACCGTTTCACAATGAGTGATAGTTCATCAACTGTATAAAACTCTAGGCGCGCCACAATGCCAAAACGATCTCTCAGTGGGTTTGTGAGCATGCCTGCTCGAGTGGTTGCGCCAATCAAAGTAAATGGTTTTAAATCAAGTTTGACGCTTCTGGCAGCTGGACCATCACCAATCATGATGTCAATTGCGTAATCTTCTAAAGCCGGATAAAGAATTTCTTCAACCACAGGGGATAAGCGATGAATCTCATCAATAAATAAAACATCGTTTGCTTCTAAATTGGTTAGAAGGGCGGCTAAATCGCCTGGTCGATCTAATACGGGCCCACTGGTTTGTCGTAAGTTCACGCCCATTTCTCGGGCAATGATATGGGCCAAGGTTGTTTTACCTAGACCTGGGGGGCCAAATAACAAAACATGATCAAGTGCCTCTTGACGCTGTTTGGCGGCAGAAATAAATATTTCAAGTTGTCCGCGAGCTTTTTTTTGACCCACATACTCTTCTAATTGCTTGGGTCGCAATGCACGTTCTAAGGCATTGTCGTCAGTACTCGCTGAAGCAGTGACTATGCGATCTTCTAAAGGGTTAGATGAGGGTGTGATGTCGTCAGTTTTGATGGCCATGCAGCTAGTTTATTACGATTTCAACTTGCAGATTAAACTTTTGAAAGTGCTTTGAGTGCCACGCGAATACCGTCAGAAACTGAAGTGCCTTGAGGAACTTGTTTGAGGGCCAACTGCGCTTCTTTATCAGAGTATCCTAATGCGGTTAAAGCTTGAAGAATTTCTAGTTGGCTGTCAGGTGCTTGAGATTGACCTCCAACACCAATATCGGCACCTAATTTACCTTTAAGTTCGAGTAGCAATCGTTCTGCTGTTTTCTTGCCTATTCCGGGGACTTTGGTGAGTCGACCGGATTCTTGCAAAGTAACCGCTTGAGCCAACTCTTCAACGCTCATGCCTGAGAGCAATGACAATGCAGTTCTTGCGCCAATGCCACTGATCTTAATCAGCGCTCGAAAAGCCTCACGTTCTGATTCTTGGGCAAAACCAAATAATTGTTGGGCATCTTCACGCACTACAAAGTGGGTGAGTAATGTGACTTGTTGACCAACTGCGGGCATTTGATACAAAGTGCTCATAGGCACATCAACTTCATAGCCAACACCATGACAGTCAATTAGCAATCTTGGGGGATTATTGGCAACCAAAGTGCCTTGTATTCTTCCAATCATGTTGACATCTTAAGCTGATTATTGAAATGTGTGTAATCGTTCATTAAGTTCTCTGTGATGAGCGGCGCAAATCGCAACGGCCAGGGCGTCTGATGCGTCAGTGCCAGCGACCTTATTTAGCTTTAGTAGGCGTTTCACCATTTCTTGAACTTGATGCTTGCCTGCGCGCCCTGAGCCTACGATGGCTTTCTTAACTTCCAAAGCACTGAATTCAACCATGGGTAAACCGCCGGACACTAAAGAAGCAATCGCAGCGCCCCGTGCCTGCCCTAGCAATAAAGTTGAGCGCGGATTAACGTTTAGAAAAACCTGCTCCATCGCTGCAGCATCAGGTTTATAAGTTGCGACCACTTCTTGAATACCTGCATACAGCGTCGCAAGTCTTTGTGGTACCGGAACTTCTGTGCCTCCAGTTTCAATCGTGCCTGAGGCAATGTAATGAAGACGTTGACCCTGAACTTCAATGACGCCAAAACCAGTGACGCGTAAAGCAGGGTCAATGCCTAAAATTTTCATGAGTATTAATGACGGAAGTGACGGGTACCGGTGTAAACCATAGCAACTCCACGTTCGTCAGCAGCAGCTACTACTTCATCATCTCGCATGCTGCCACCTGGTTGAATGACACATGTAGCGCCTGCATCAACCACCACATCTAAACCATCTCTGAATGGGAAAAAGGCATCACTGGCAACCGCTGAGTTTTGTAAAGTTAAACCTGCATTTTGGGCTTTGATGCTCGCGATTCTGGCAGAGTCAATACGACTCATTTGACCCGCACCAACACCCAGAGTCATGCCATCACCACAGAAAACAATTGCATTCGATTTGACATACTTAGCCACTCGCCAAGCAAACATCAAATCTTCCATTTCTTTGGCAGTGGGTTGACGTTTTGTGACTACACGTAATTCATTCGGAGCCACATTTTTGGCATCAGGACTTTGAACCAATAAACCACCGCCCACACGTTTGATGTCTTGTGGATTCATGGTTTCAGCCAATTCAATTTCAAGCAAGCGAACGTTTTGTTTGCTTGCAAAGATGGCTAAAGCGTCAGGTGTAAATGCTGGCGCAATTAGAACTTCAACAAATTGTTTAGAGACTGCTTCTGCAGTCGCGCCATCACATGGACGATTAAAGGCGATGATGCCACCAAAGGCGGATGTTGAATCTGTTTTAAAGGCTTTTTGATAGGCCTCTAGTGCAGATGATGCGACTGCTACACCGCAAGGGTTGGCATGTTTGATGATGACGCAAGCAGGCTGTCCACTGGTCACTGTATTGCCAAAACTCTTGACACATTCCCAAGCGGCATCTGCATCTGCAATGTTGTTGTATGACAATTCTTTGCCTTGAAGCTGACGATAGTTGGCCAGCGCACCAGGGACTACTTGAGTGTCTTTATAAAAGGCGGCACTTTGATGAGGATTCTCACCGTAACGCATTTCTTGAACCTTATCAAAAGCAAGATGAAGCGTTTGAGGATAAGTGCTGCGTGTGGTGTGTTCTAAATCATCGCCCAAACTGGATAAGTAATTAGCAATGGCACCGTCGTATTGAGCAGTGTGTGCATAGACCTTCTTGGCTAATTTGAAGTTGGTGGCAAAAGAAACTTCATTTTGATTTGCGCGCATCTCAGTTAAAACAGCATCGTAATCGCTAGGAGAGATCAAGACTGTCACGTCTTGGTGGTTTTTGGCCGCTGCTCTTAGCATTGCTGGACCGCCAATATCGATATTCTCAATGGCATCTTCAAAAGAGCAATTGGCTTGTGCAACAGTTTTTTGGAATGGATAAAGATTAATAACCAACATGTCAATCGCACCAATGCCGTGTTTTTTTAGTGCTTCCATATGTTCTGGATGATCGCGACGAGCCAATAAACCACCATGAACCATGGGATGCAATGTTTTGACGCGACCATCTAGCATTTCAGGAAAGCCAGTAATTTCTGAAACTTCAATAACCGGAAGACCATTTTCAGCCAATAACTTGGCGGTTCCGCCGGTAGAAATCAATTTGACGCCACACTCATGAAGTGATTTAGCAAATGGAACTACACCAGATTTGTCAGAAACAGATAAAAGAGCTGTGCGAATCATAAGAATTTTCTAAAGGTCAGGTTAATTAAAAATAAAAAAGGAAAATTAAAGAAGGCCGTGTTCCAACAATTTTTTTCTCAAAGTGTTGCGATTAATGCCTAAATAGGTGGCGGCCAATGATTGATTTTGATCGGCGTGCTTCATAATGAGTTCAAGCACGGGCTTTTCCATGACGGTTAAAACCATTTGATATACATTGCTGGGAGCAGTGTCACCCAAATCATCTAAATAGCGCTTTAAATGTTTTTCAATGGTCTGGCTAACAGGGTGTTGGGCTGGGGCTTGCATATTACGCTGCTTCTAAATAGATTAAATGTTCTGAGTCTTGCTTCAATGAATCAAAAAAGTGATTCACTGCGACTAATTGTTTTTGACAATCTTCTATTGTATTCAAGTGTTGGCGAAAAACATGAGAGCCCTTTAGCCCCTTGCAGTACCAACCTATATGTTTGCGAGCAGTACGAACGCCGACATATTCACCATAAAACGCATAGTGATCGAGTAAATGGTGGTTCATGATTTCTTGAATTTCGGCTACCTTGGGGGCTTGCAATAACTCGCCTGTATTCAAGTAGTGTGAGATTTCTCTAAAAATCCAAGGTCGACCTTGCGCTGCACGACCGATCATCAAAGCATCTGCCCCTGTTTCTTTGAGAACTTGAGCGGCTTTTAATGGGCTATTGATGTCACCGTTTGCAACGACTGGAATAGTGATGGCTGTTTTGACCGCCGCGATCGTTTCATACTCTGCTTCACCCCGATATAAATCTGCTTTCGTTCTACCGTGAATGGTGAGCATTTCAATCCCACTGTTGACAGCTATTTTGGCAATCTGAAGGGCATTTTTATGTTCTCGATCCCAACCGGTTCTTATTTTTAAAGTGACGGGCACCTGAGGATAATTTTTTTTAACCGTTTCAACGATGGTTTCCAAAATTCTGCCGACCAATGGCTCATCTTTCAAAAGTGCTGATCCAGAAGCCACATTGCATACTTTCTTAGCTGGGCAACCCATATTGATGTCAATGATTTGAGCGCCGCGCTCAATATTTAAAAGTGCTGCTTCAGCCATCATCTCAGGATCCGCCCCTGCAATTTGTACCGAGATGGGTTCCACTTCGCCATCGTGATTGGCGCGTCTCAAAGTTTTAGCGCTATTCCAAAGCATGGCATTGGAGGCAATCATTTCAGAAACGGCGTATCCGGCCCCCAAACGCTTGCATAGCTGCCGGAATGGCCGGTCTGTAACACCAGCCATTGGGGCAACAAAAAGATTGTTAGGGAGGGTGAAGGGACCTAATTTCATCAGGACGCCACTCTACCATGTTCGCCTTACTTTCTGCTTAAATTTTAAGCAGTTAAAGGTGACTTAACGTTGTCCAAACATCATCTGACGGGTAATGCTTTGTTTGATGGGGCTGAGTAATTGAAGGCTTGATAAAGCAATTCCTCTAGACCAAATGACGGGTTTTAATTTTGAAGTAAATACTCTGGCTAAAAAGTCAGTGGTACCGATGGTGGCTTGTCGATCTTTTTTACGGGCTTTCTCATACTTGCTCAAGGCAAGCGCCACATCTGATTCTTCAGTCAATAAATCGGCTAAAGTGTGCGCGTCTCTTAAACCTAAATTAAGACCTTGGCCTGCTACGGGATGCATGGTTTGCGCAGCATTGCCAATCCAAACCTCATTTTTATCAATAATTTTTTTCCGGGCATTAAGTCCCAACTCATAACTTCTTAATTCACCTGCTGCGATAAATTGACCCGCACGAGATCCAAAAGATTCTTGTAGCTCATTTAGAAAACTCTTTTCATTAAGTTTTAAGCGACGCTCTGTTGTTTCAGGATTGCCACACCACACCAAGTTGAGATATTCAGCCCCTTGATGATTTGGTAACAAGGCCAATGGGCCTTCATCGGTAAATCTCTCCCAAGCCATGTGATGGTTTTCACCGTCCATTTTGACCCAGCCCACAATCGCACTTTGTTCATAGTCGCGATAGATTTCTTGCCAGTCTTGTTGTTTAAATAAGCCGCCTTCAGCATGAATGACCACATCACCCAATAGGTCATGGTTTAACTCATTCAGCGCCTGATTAAAGTGCCAATGAAAATGAGGCGCTTTACCCAGCCATTGTTTTAATGAATGTCTGAGCGATAAATGAATATCTGCATAGCGAATGATGTGTCCGAGCGCATCTTGATGCAACTCTTCTTTGCGAACAACCGCTCTTCCAAAGTGACCGCGATGGGATATGTGAATCGTATGAATCGGCATGGATATGTTGGGCCATGCATGAATAGTTTTCAGTAATAAATGACTGCCTTGAGATACTGCTAAACCGCGGCTATCGCCTTGGGTAATGACTTCATCGGATTCAGATAGACGATCGTAAAGATGAAGATGCGCATTGGGTTGCTTGTGCAAAATCCAGTTGGCACAGGCAAGCCCGACTGGACCTGCCCCAATAATCACTATTTTTTTCATGATGAATGCTTCATCAGATATTCAATTTCGAAAGCTTGAACCGGTACGTCTCGACTCATGAGTTCACATGCGTTTTCAGTGACCAGAGCATCGTCTTCAATGCGAATACCAATATTCCAATATTGTTGATCCACATCATCAGCCGGTCTAATGTATAGACCAGGTTCAATGGTCAAGACCATATTGGGTTTTAATGAACGCCAAGGTTTCGGATCTGTTTGACTGTTAGGTTCTCGATATTGGCCCACGTCATGAACATCCATCCCCAACCAATGACTGGTTCGATGCATATAAAACTTTTGATAAGCCTTTGTTTCAAGTGCATTATCAAGACTGCCCAGCACCTTTTTATCCAATAGATTTAAATCCAGCATTCCTTGAGTGAGAACCCGAAGCGCTGCATCATGGGGAGCTTGAAAATCAAACCCAGCCCTTGTTTTTTCAATGGCGGCTTCTTGAGCTGCTAAAACAATGTCATATACAGCCCGTTGTGGCCCAGAAAATTTGCCATTAATGGGAAAGGTTCGGGTGATATCCGATGCATAACCATCTAGCTCGCAGCCGGCATCAATCAAACAAAGGTCACCCTCTTTTAATTCAGCATTGCCAGCGCGGTGATGCAATACGCAAGCGTTAGCGCCTGCTGCCACAATGCTGTTGTATGCAACGCTTTGAGCCCCTGCATTTCTAAATTGATATAAAAGCGAAGCCTCTAGGTGATACTCTCGTAAGCCAGGCTTTGATGCTCTCATGGCACTGATGTGACCTTGAGCAGCAATTTTTCCAGCTTGGCGCATGATATTAATTTCATGCGCATCTTTAAATAAACGCATCTCATGAATCAAAGATTCTGCATCTTCAATAGAAGTCGGCGCAACCGCTCCGGTTCTGGACATTCCTTTTACTTGATCAAGCCACTTTTTTAATTGTTGTTGAGTTGTGGCTTGTCCAGCAAGTCTTGAATAAATAGCGGGTTGATCAGCGATAAAGTCTGGCATTAACTGATCAAGCTCTGTCGATGAATAGGCCGTATCAAGACCAAGATAAGTGGGGGCTGCTTCAGGACCCAATCTCCAGCCATCCCAAATTTCTCTTTCTAAATCTTTGGGTCTACAAAAAAGAATGGATTGCGTGGAAGATTTTTGAACCAACATGACCAAGGTGGCACCAGGCTCTGAAAATCCCGTTAAATAGTAAAAATCTGAATCATGACGATAAGGAAAATCACTGTCACGATTGCGGAAATGTTCTGGTGCAGTTTCAAGAACCAAAACACCGCCATCACTTTTTTGAAGCATGGCTTTAGCCAACTGCAAACGTCTGTTGGCATAAATATGTTTTGGAAATGAATCACTGCTTGTCATGGTTTTTTATTTAATTCAGCCAATCGCTCGGGGGTGCCTACATCAACCCATGGAACTGTTAAATATTCTCCTAGAACACGTTCTTCCGCCATGGCTTGACGCAAGAGTGGAGCAAGCTTTGCAACAGTTCCTATCTTAATACTTTTCAGCAAATCTTGATGGTAGAGGCCTGCGCCAGAAAATGTCAGGCTCTTAGAGTTCTCTACCTTGTCTTTAACCATGTCGCCTTCAAGTTGAAAATCGCCCAATGGATGATGCGCAGGATTTTCAACCAAGAAGAGATAGGCCAAGGGTTTATTGGGCAGGTTTCTCATCTGTAGAACCAGATCTTTGATTCTGTGAAACGGAAATTCAGGACAAAATACATCGCCATTGATGGCAAAAAAATAGTCTTCTAAGGACATCAGTGACATCGCTTGGCGCAGACCGCCAGCTGTTTCAAGCGCCTCATCTTCTTTTGAAAACTGTAAATTGAAACCCTGATCCTTTAAGGGGGATAAATGATCAACAATTTGCTGTCCTAACCACGCATGATTAATGACTATTTGCTGATGCTGATTTTTTATCAAGCCACTGATATGCCAGTCAATTAGCTTTTTTCCTTGTACTTCTAATAATGGCTTGGGCGTATGGTCAGTCAGTGGCCGCATTCTCTCTCCGCGACCAGCAGCTAATACCATGCAAGGTATAGGTGAGTACTGATTCATTAGAAGGTGAGCCCATCAGGGCGTTCAATGCCCTCAATATGGTCTAAAAGTTGGACCAAGGGCTTGAGTGCGATGTATCTCTCGGCGACTTTACGAACATACTTAAATACCAAGGGCATGTCTTTCAAGTAACCGTCTTTGCCATCGCGGTGATAAAGGCGTGCAAAAATACCCAACACCTTAAGGTGTCTTTGAAGACCCATCCATTCAAAATCACGATAAAAATCCCCAAATTCAGAGGGGACTGGTAAGCCTGCTTTGCGAGCTTTATCCCAGTAGCGAATTAGCCAATCCATTTGTTCGGGCTCTTCCCACTCAATGTAGGCATCGCGATACAAAGAAGCCAGGTCGTAAGTGATTGGCCCATAAACAGCATCTTGAAAATCAAGGATTCCTGGATTTTTCTCAGGAGTCACCATCAAGTTTCTACTATGAAAATCTCGGTGAACAATCACAGGAGTTTGGGATAAATTATTTTCTAGAATTAGCTCAAAAATCTTCGCCAAATCGCCTTGTTGTTGAGTGTTGAGTTGCAGTCCTAGATGACGATTGAGGTACCACTCTGGAAAGAGCTCAAGTTCTCTTGTTAGTAATGCTCGATCGTAATTGGGTAATTGTCCTGGTTTGCTGGCCAGTTGCATTTGTATCAAGGCATTGTTGGCATCTTGGTACAGTTTCGGAGCAGTTTCTGGATTCAGAGCAGATAAATAAGTCTGATTGCCTAAATCGGTTAGTAATAAAAAGCCTTGTTCAGTATCTTGAGCTAAAACTTGAGGGACATTCAGTTGGGCTTCAAAAAGCAGCTTTGAAATGGCTATAAATGGCCGGGTGTCCTCTGTAGCTGGAGGGGCATCCATGATGATAAAGCTTGGGTGGGGGCCATTTTTAGTCCCTAAAACCCGAAAATAACGCCTAAAACTGGCATCGCTAGAAGCGGATTGGATCGTTTTTGGGTCAATTGCCCATTGGCTAGCCAGTGGAGCTAGCCAAGAATTTAATTGAGATAAGCGGATATCAGGGTTCATGGATTCGTATAATAAAAGCACTTAAGTCATATGCCTAAAACTTTTATCATTCCGAGCCTTTTTCTCAAGATAAAACACCCCCAATTTA
>JACCDO010031969.1_pt1 | contig 13211 bp, 15 predicted proteins | sample 7446101 | NCBI WGS metagenome assembly JACCDO01 (sample SAMN15323440, study PRJNA562643) | freshwater metagenome | isolation source: river surface water | place: USA:Blue River Watershed | collected 2017-08-16
ACCACAAAAGCAACCACAGATGAATCATTTAGCGCTGCTGATAATTGGCTCGCACAAGTGCGAGCTGGAAAGAAAATATGATTGATGTAAAGCTGCTCCGTGAGAATCCGGATTTGGTCCGCGCCTCACAGAAAGCGCGCGGCGAAAGTACATCTCTAGTTGATGAAGTTCTTGCTGCGGATGAAGTTCGTAGGACTGCGATTGTGGAATTTGAAGCGCTTCGAGCCGAACAGAACACCCTCTCTAAATCAGTTGGAGCTGCAAAGGGCGATGAGAAGAGCGCCTTACTTGAGCGCGCAAAGACTCTATCTGCCCAAGTTAAGGAGGCAGAATCCAAGAAGAGCGCAACCGAGGAAGCTTTTAAGAAGTTAGCGCTTGGTATTTCAAATCTTGTAGATGAGCGAGCCCCTATTGGTGGCGAAGCAGATTTCAAAGTAATCGAAGAAGTGGGGAAGCCTCGCAACTTTGATTTTGAAGCGAAAGATCATGTTGAACTCGGAAAGATACTTGGAGCTATTGATGTTGAGCGTGGCGCAAAGGTCTCAGGCGCACGTTTCTATTACTTAACCGGCGTTGGCGCGCTATTGGAATTGGCGCTAGTTAATTATGCAATCCAGATGGCTACGAAAGCTGGATTCATACCGGTCATCCCGCCAGTCTTGGTTAAACCTGAAGCGATGGAGGGAACCGGTTTTCTCGGCCAAGCTGCTGAGAATGTCTTCCACTTAGCTGAAGATGACTTCTATTTGGTTGGAACAAGTGAAGTTCCGCTAGCGGCTTATCACATGGATGAAATACTCGACGCTTCAAAGTTGCCGCTTCGTTATAGCGGTTATTCACCTTGTTTCCGTCGTGAAGCTGGATCTTATGGAAAAGATACCCGCGGAATTATTCGAGTCCATCAATTTGAAAAAGTTGAGATGTTCTCATTCTGTAAGCCAGAAGACGCAGCCGCGGAGCACTTACGGCTTCTTAATTGGGAGAAGGAATTTCTAAGCGCGATGGAGATTCCATATCGCGTAATCGATGTTGCAACCGGTGATTTGGGATCGAGCGCTAATCGAAAGTTTGATTGTGAGGCATGGATCCCAACTCAGGGTGCATATCGTGAGGTAACAAGCACCTCGAATTGCTCGGATTTCCAGGCTCGTCGATTAAATATAAGAATCAAAGGCGAGAGTGGGACTTCACCAGTCGCGACGCTTAACGGAACCTTAGTCGCAGTACCGCGGATGATTGTTGCGATCTTAGAGAATCACCAACAGAGCGATGGCTCAGTCCTAGTACCAAAAGCGCTGCAGCCCTATTTAGGCACCGATCGATTCACACCGGTGAGCTAATTGAGCGCACTTTTACGCCGCCCAAAATTAATTGCAACAGATCTAGATGGCACGATTGTTTCGCATTACGGTGAAATAACGCAGCGAACTAAAGATGCTTTCTTCGCCGCGCATGAATTAGGAATAGAGATTTTCTATGTAACGGGACGACCACCTCGTTGGATGAAAGAGATCGCCGCGGCATTTCCTTTTGGTCGCTCAATCTTGGGAAATGGTGCACAGCTTTATGACATCCATAATGAGAAAGTTCTAGAAGAGTGGTTGATGCCAAAAGAGGCCCAGATTGAAACAGTCAATCGACTCCGACTTGCTATTCCCACTATCTCTTTTGCAGTTGAGAAACATAACTATTTCCACCGCGAAAAGGCTTATGTTCCAAGGTGGGATGTTGGCCAGGACAATGTCGGTGTGCATGACATTTTCGAGGTTGTTGATGGCCCGGCCACAAAGATGTTGGCACGTTGTTCTGATCAAGAGTTAACTTCTGATGAGATGTTAGAGATTGCCCGGCGCGAGTTAGAGGGCATAGCGACGGTAACCCATTCAAATCCACATGACTCACTCTTAGAGATAAATGGCCATGGCGTTTCAAAGGGCGCAACGCTCTCACTTATTGCTGCGCGACATGGAATTAGCGCTGAAGAAACAGTTACCTTCGGCGATAACCCAAATGACTTCACGATGCTTGCCTGGGCAGGTAGGTCTTGGGCGATGAGCGATGGCCATCCAGAAGGAAAACTTCACGCCAAATCTATTGCTGAACCTTGCACAGACGATGGCGTAGCAAAGGTAATCGAAGAGTTATTGGAGTTACCGATATGACAACTGTTGTTGTAGTTCCAATCTGGCTGGACTTGCTATGCGTTGGGGTTGGAGCATTTCAAGGCGCGCTCTTTGCAATCTTCTATAAGCGCTTTGATTTAGTTGGCGTTACCGCTGTTGCGATTCTTACCGGTCTAGGTGGTGGATTCCTCCGCGATATTTTGATTGATGCGGGTCGCCCTGCTGGTATGCAGGATCGCTACATTCTGACTGCGATTATCGGAGTTGCTATTGCGTTGATACTCGGACGTTGGTATCGCCGCATCGATGGCGCAATTGTCTTCTTAGATTCAATCGCAATGTCATTGTTTGCCGTTGCAGGAACTTATAAAGCGCTGCTCTACGGAACCTCGGAACTAGTCGCTATTTTAATTGGAGTAATTGCTGCCGTTGGTGGTGGAGTTCTAAGAGATGTGGTCTGCCGTATCACGCCACAGATTTTTTCTGGTGGCCCGCTTTATGCCACAGCGACTGCAATTGGATCAACCGCATTTGTATTTCTCTACAAGACTTCGCTACAACTAAATCTCATCGTGGCAATCACTGCGCTAGTGATCGTTGCAATCCATATGACATCAGTCCGTTTCCGGATTCATTTGAAGCCGGCGCTATCGGGTTTAGATGATGAGAATTTTGAGGAGCCCAAGCAAGACCGGTAAGTTCTCCCACGGAGGGCTCGCATAGTGGCCTAGTGCACCGGTCTTGAAAACCGGCAAGGGAAACCTTCGTGGGTTCAAATCCCACGCCCTCCGCCAGAGCAAGAGCTGTGGGCGAACTCATAGGGGTTCGCCTAGAAAAGCCTGAGAAGCGCGAGGAAAATTCTCGTAATCGATCAGGAGGCGCGCTTTGGCTACCGGAGTTTTTTCCAGCACTAGAGCTGCAATAAAAGAGCGGACACTTCGCACTGACCGTTGGTGGTTACAGCCTGCAATAACTTTTGGAGTTCTTGTCGCATTCATTATTTACGCGACCTTCAGAGCGTTTGAGAAGAAGTATTACTTCGCCGAACCACTTATCTCGCCTTTCTATTCACCATGTCTTTCAACTGCATGTATCGATGGTTCAGCTCACTTTGGAACTCCGATTGGGACAATCACTCTCTTTGGAATGGTGATTTCGCCTGCTCTATTTATTCTGATTTTTCCACTTGGCTTTAGATTGACTTGTTACTACTACCGCAAGGCTTATTACCGATCATTTTGGATGTCACCGCCTGCATGTGCAGTTGCTGAACCACATAAGAAATACACCGGTGAGACTCGCGCACCATTGATATTACAAAATGGGCATCGTTGGTTCTTCTACTTTGGATTAATTTTCAACATCATCCTCACCTATGACGCGATCATCGCCTTTAAGAACCCTGAAGGCGAGTGGGGACATATGAGCGTTGGAACTCTTGTGCTTCTACTTAATGCAACTATGTTGTGGCTCTACTCTGCCTCGTGTCATACCTGCCGCCACACAATCGGCGGAAGGTTACGTAACTTCTCGAAGCACCCACTCCGTTACAAGTTGTGGAGTTGGGTTTCAGTTTTAAATGAGCACCATCCGGTTTATGCCTGGATTTCACTCATTGTTGTGGCGCTAACCGATCTCTATGTTCGGTTGGTTGCATCCGGAACTATTACCAACTACTACTTCTTCTAGGCGGAGTGATGGCTAAAGAGTCGACTGGAATCAAGGCGAGCGATATCAAATTCGATCGTTATCGCTTCGATGTAGTTGTAATCGGCGCTGGTGGCGCTGGTCTCCGCGCTGCCGTGGAAGCGCGTCAAGCTGGACTTCGCGTTGCCATCATCTGCAAATCACTATTTGGCAAAGCCCACACTGTTATGGCTGAAGGTGGCGCGGCTGCTGCAATGGGAAATGTAAATGAAAATGATGGTTGGAAAGTTCACTTCCGCGACACCATGCGCGGTGGAAAATTCTTAAACAACTGGCGGATGGCCGAGCTTCATGCAAAAGAATCCCCAGATCGAATTTGGGAACTTGAGACCTGGGGCGCGCTCTTTGATCGCACTAAAGATGGCCGAATCTCGCAACGTAACTTTGGTGGCCATGAGTATCCACGCCTGGCACATGTTGGCGATCGCACTGGCTTGGAGTTAATCCGCACCATGCAACAGCGAATCGTCGCTATGCAACAGAAAGATAAAAAAGAATTTGGTGATGCTGAGAAGTACATAAAGGTCTTTGCAGAGTTAACAATCACATCTATTTTGAAGGATGGCGATAAAGTCTCAGGTTGCTATGGATACTGGCGTGAAAGTGGCGAAGAGGTTCTCTTTGAATCACCCGCAGTAGTACTTGCAACCGGTGGAATTGGAAAATCTTTCAAGATCACTTCTAATTCATGGGAAGGAACTGGCGATGGCCACGCGCTAGCCCTTAAAGCGGGCTCAGCTCTTGTCGATATGGAGTTCGTCCAATTCCATCCAACGGGCATGGTCTGGCCACCATCTGTTCGTGGAATTCTTGTTACTGAATCAGTTCGCGGCGATGGCGGCGTTCTCACCAACAATAAAGGTGAACGCTTTATGTTCAATTACATCCCAGAAGTTTTCAAGGATAAATACGCTGATAATGAAGCCGAAGCTGATCGTTGGTACAAGGATCAAAATAACAATCGCCGCCCACCTGAGTTGTTGCCGCGCGATGAGGTAGCACGTGCAATTAACGCAGAAGTAAAAGCTGGCCGCGGTTCTGAACATGGCGGCGTATACCTAGATGTCTCAAAGCGCTTGCCGGCGGATGAAATCAAGCGTCGCTTGCCTTCAATGTGGCATCAATTCAAAGAACTTGCCGATGTTGATATCACCGAACAGCCGATGGAAGTTGGCCCAACTTGCCACTACGTAATGGGTGGCGTGAAGGTTGATCCTGATACTGCTGCTGCTTACGGAGTTCCTGGTTTATTTGCAGCTGGTGAAGTTGCCGGGGGAATGCATGGTTCAAATCGCCTAGGTGGTAACTCGCTCTCAGATCTACTTGTATTTGGAAGGCGAGCTGGCGCTGGCGCAGCTGAATATGTAAAGGGATTAAAGGGCAAGTCTCCGGAGGTTAGCGATAAAGTGATTGAAAAAGCCCACGATCACATAAACGATCCATTTGAACGCGATGGCAACGAGAATCCATATGCGCTACAACAAGAACTTCAGAACATCACTCAAGATCTCGTCGGAATTATCCGTACCGAGAGTGAATTGAAAGAATCACTTAAGAAGATTGAATCAATTCGTGAACGTTCCAAGAAAGTTAAAGTTGAAGGTGGAAAGCTCTTTAACCCCGGGTTCCACCTAGCCATCGACCTTGAGAATATGTTGCTCGTCTCTGAATCAATCGCGCGCTCGGCTCTTGAGCGTCAAGAATCACGTGGCGGACATACTCGCGATGATTATCCAAAGATGGATCCAGAGTGGCGCCAGTACAACCACCTCACAACCTGGAACGGTAAGAAGGTTGAAATCGAAGCCGAGAAGGCGAAGCCGCTCCCCGAGGAGTTGTTTAGCCTCTTTGAGATGGATGAGCTAAAGAAATATTTCACCGAGAAGGAACTCGCGAAAGGTGGGAAATAAATGGCCCGCAAAGTAAAGATGCGCATTTGGCGCGGCGATTCCAAGAACGGTGAATTCAAAGATGTCACCGTCGACGCTAACGAAGGCGAAGTAGTCCTCGATGTAATTCATCGCGTTCAAGCCACCCAGATGTCGGATCTCGCAGTGCGCTGGAACTGTAAGGCCGGAAAGTGCGGATCTTGTTCGATGGAGATCAACGGTAAGCCACGTCTTGCATGTATGACCCGTATGAATATGTATGGCGAAGATGAAACCATCACGGTAACTCCACTTCGTGCATTCCCGGTCATCAAGGATCTCGTTACCGATGTCTCCTTCAACTACAAGAAGGCGATGGAAGTTCCCGCTTTTGAAGGCCCAGAAGATTTGAAGCCTGGCGAATACCGGATGCAACAAGTCGATGTAGAGCGAAGCCAAGAATTCCGGAAATGTATTGAGTGCTTCTTGTGCCAAGACACCTGCCATGTCATCCGTGACCATGAAGAGAATAAGAAGTCATTTGCTGGTCCACGCTTCTTTATCCGAATCGCTGAGTTGGATATGCATCCACTCGATCGTCTTCGCAATCGCAAGAAGAAGGCTCAAGAAGAACATGGCCTAGGAATGTGCAACATCACCAAGTGCTGTACTGAAGTTTGCCCCGAGCACATCAAGATCACCGATAACGCAATCATCCCGATGAAAGAGCGTGTTGTTGACGTTAAGTACGACCCAGTTCGCTGGCTTGGTTCAAAGATTCGTAAGCGCGAGGGAATTGAATAGTGTCAATAGTCCTACGGTGGGCAGTTCTCGCTGGGGCGTTCTGGGTAACAACGCTAATTGTTGATGGAATCCAGATAAAAGAAGGCGCTTGGAATTACTTCTGGGTCGCTGCTTTATTTGGGCTAATCAATACATTTATCGGCTCACTTCTAAAGCTATTCACACTACCTGCTGTGATTCTCACTTTTGGCTTATTTGTCTTCGTAATTAATGCTGCGATGTTGATGCTAACTGATCGGTGGAGCGATGTAATTACCATCGATTCATTTACTTCGGCGCTCGTTGGGAGCTTATTGATTAGCGTTGTCTCAGGGATTGCCAACAAAATCGTAAAGCGGGCGTGAAAAAGCTCTTTGTAATCGCAGCTGGCGGAGTTGCCGGCTCGCTGCTTCGGTATCTCCTGGTAGGAAAGAACGATGAGATTGGAATCTTTCTAATCAACCTTCTTGGCGTAGCTGTGGCGGGGCTCTTTGCGTTACGGCTTCAGCCAACTGAATTGAGCCGACTCTTTTGGATCCCTGGATTTGCTGGCGCTATGACTACCTTCTCATCCGTTGCGGTAATTCATGGCCAGCGCAATGACTTACTAGCTATTGCTTACTTCTACGCCATGGTAATTATGAGCTTGCTAATTCTCTGGCTAATCAATCCGAAACAAAAGGTAGCAAAATGAGGTTAGCCCTCTTTTTAATTGGCGCCGGAATTGGCGCGCCAACACGCTATGTGATTGATCGATTCTTCCGCGATGGTTACAGATTTCCTTACGGAATCTTGATCGTAAATCTTGCTGGGTCATTCCTGCTTGGAGTCACGGCTAATCAAGAATCGGATATCACCTTTCTTCTCTTTGGATTCTGTGGGGCGCTCACAACTTGGTCGGCGTTTGCGCTAGATCTCTTCGAAGAGCGGCGAGAAGTGAAGTTATTTGCTGTGAATCTCTTCGGAAATTACCTCTTGGGGGTATTTGCAGCCCTTCTTGGCTTGTGGATTGGGAGATAATCCGCCCTATGTCAGCAAATAACCAGATGCCTTGTGACTTTTGCGGCCAGGCATATGACCCGGTTGCAACTCGTTGGCTCTGCCCTCATTGCCACTCCAAGACAAATTGCTGCGATGGCGCACCATGTCCGATACCTGAACCAGTGACTTTAGAAGCAAAGGGAAATTAATGAAGCGAGTAGTAGTCCTTCTTATTAGCGCACTTTTCTTAACTGCGTGTAGTGATGCGGAAGATGCGCTCCCTGAAACTCCTTCCGTTCCGCTTTTCTGTGACGAAACGAAGATTTTGGATTCATTCCCAGATCGAGTAGCGAACGCCAAATACATCGCAACGGAGTGGGAGCCAGCTGAAGGCACAGATCTTTACGCTGCATATAACGCCGGTGGAATTGCTTGTACTTATGGAATTGGTGAAGCAGAAGTCGGTGCAACGATTATCTGGGCTCCTGATTATGGAATCACCTTCGCTGATCGCGAAAAGTTCTGGCAAGAAGCCGGACAACAAGAAGTAGATCTACCTGACTTTGATGAAGAGAAGGCTTACTTTCTATCGCAAGGAACTGAAGGAGAGGGCGAATTCATCGTCTGGCAGCTAAATGTTCTTAAAGATGGTTACTGGATTCAAGTTGGCGCGACCTTCCTTGGGTCAATTGAAGAGGCGATGCCAATCGTCAAAGCAGCATTTGATTCAATTCTCACAACCGAAGAAGCGGCCGCCGCAAATGTGAAGGGCTGCTACTTCGCTGAAGCTAACAACGATTTATTTATCATGGATCTCACCTATCACGACAATTCGACAGTTACGGGGAATCTTGCCTATCAACCATTCCAAAAAGATACTTCTAAAGGTTCCTTTGTTGGGACTTACGAAAATGGCATATTGCATGGCGTTTATACCTTCACTTCTGAAGGAATGGATTCAGAGCGCGAGCTTTATTTCAAACGTGATGGTCAAGGTTTTCTACCTGGATCTGGCCCCGTAGAAGTAATCGATAATAAGTTTGAGAAATTACAGCGTCCGCTCCAACTTAAGTGGGATAGCGAATACAAATATAAACCTGGCGAAGAGTGCGCAACGGTGATCAAGGGCATTAACTAAGGAATCTTGATGAGCGAGAAGCGCCTAATCATTCATCCGGGATTCCATAAATCTGGCACGACAGCGCTCCAAGAATCTTTTGCACTTAACCGACCTCTTCTTCGCGAAAATGGAATCTTCTATCCCCCAATTGGAAGCAAAGCCCATCATCGCGTTGCCTGGGCGCTAACCCAACGCCCCTGGGGTTGGAATAGACGGGGTGGCGAGCGCACGCCTGAGAAATATTGGGACCGGATGGCGAGCCGAATCAATGGAGCCAAAGAAGAGACAGTGATTTTAAGTAGCGAATTCTTCTCCGAGATTGATGGCGAGAGAATTCGGAAAATTAGAAGCGAGATAAAGGGAAGAGATATTCAAATCCTCTTCACTCTAAGACCACTTGCAAAGCTCTTGCCCTCCTCATACCAACAGTATTTGAAGTATGGAATCACTATTGAATACGAAGATTGGTTACATGCAATCCTTGATAAACCGGGCGAATCAAAAGTTTCGCCGACCTTCTGGAAACGACATTCCCACGGAAAAGTGGTTGCTAGATGGGTAGATATCTTCGGTAAATCAAATGTCACCCTGCTAATAGTTAATGAGGCGCAACCCACATTTCTCTTTGATGAGATAAATAAATTTCTAAATCTTCCAACCGGCTCTCTTAATGCTGCCCCAAGTGGCAGTAATCGCTCATTGACGATGGAGGAGATTTCCCTTCTTCTTGAGTTGAATCGCCAATTCCCTAAAGAGCGGGTTTGGGATGAATACGAAGTTTTTGTTCGCGCCGGCTATATCCGCCACTTAACGGATCATGTACCTCCTGCTGCTGATAAGGCACGCCTTCTCACGCCACAATGGGCGGTTGATAAAGCAAATGAACTAGGAAAGGTCATCCAAAAAGAGTTATTGGGTACGGGCGTCAAGATCATCGGAGATGTTGATTCATTAGGAAACTCCGTAGTTCCAATTGGGACGTCCTCTTATACTGATTCAATCGATATTAAGACTGTTGCTGCCGCGATGATGGTCTTTGACAAAGAAACGATCAATCGGATGCCACTTGGTTGGCTAAAGAGCAACCTAATACTTAGATTGAGAAAGAGATTAAAGCGGAGTATTAAGCGCTAAGCCCAGAGCGAAGCTACCCACGCTTCGATCTCATCTGGGTGGCGTGGCATCGCAGAACTTAGATTCTTGTATCCATCTTTTGTGACAAGAACATCATCCTCAATGCGAACGCCAATTCCGCGATATTCAGCAGGGAATAGCGTGTCATCGGGATGGATATAGAAACCTGGCTCAACAGTGAGAATCATTCCCTCTTCTAATACACCTTCGGTGTAAGCCTCTTTACGGGCTTGGGCGCAATCATTGACATCCATTCCAAGCATGTGTCCAGTTCCATGAACTGTCCAGCGTCGATGCAATCCAACATCAGCTTTTAAAGATTCTTCGGCTGGAATAGGTAGAACACCCATCTCCTCCAAGCCTTTTGCAATCACAGCCATCGCCGCATGATGGAAATCGCGGAACTTTGCGCCTGGTTTTACCGCTTCCATTCCTGCTTTTTGTGCCTCATAAACGAGGGTGTAGATCTTTCTTTGGGCCGGGGTGAATTTTCCATTTATCGGAAGAGTACGAGTGATATCGGCGGTGTAGAGCGACTCGACTTCAACACCGGCATCGATAAGAATCAAGTCACCGTTCTTTAATTCACCATCATTCTTAATCCAATGCAAAATGCAGGCATGTGAGCCAGATGCAACGATGCTGTCATAACCAAGGTCGTTGCCTTCATAGCGCGCTCGTGTAAAGAAAGCTCCTTCAATCAAACGCTCACCGCGCTTCTTTCCAACAGCGGAAGGAATCGCCTTAATCATGTCCTCAAAGCCACGATGCGTAGCGTCGATCGCTTTCTGCATCTCATCAATCTCAAATCGGTCCTTAATTAAGCGAGCTTCTGATAACCAAACGACAAAATCCTTATCCGCTTCAGATTGATCAACTAGCCCATCTACAAAAGAGTCTTGCTCACGAACCGCAAGCGACTCCTTCTTAACTCCCAGAAAATCCTCTAAATCGTCAAGATGTCTTACCTTAATTTCGTAAGCAAACTCAGTCTCTTCAAGCGTCATCCGTCTACCGATCCAAAATTCTCCATGTTTAGGATTACGGTAGAACTCATCACTGTTCTCACGAACTGAGCGTGGATGAATAAAGAGCAGAGAATCATGGCCAGAACCATTGGGCTCCATGATTAATACTGAATCAGGAACTGCATCAGTTCCATTTATTCCAGTTAACCAAGCAAAGGCAGAGTGAGGGCGGAAGCGGTAATCGCTGTCATTGCTTCGCACCTTAAAAGTTCCAGCCGGGATCACCAGACGCTTATTTGGAAATGCCTTTGATAATTTCTCACGCCGAGCAACAGCGTAAGTAGCAGCAGGGCTCTTCTTCAGTCCATCAAGAGGTGAGGGTGCCCAACCCTGTTCCATAAACTTCTTAAGAGGTTCGGGAGTGGGTATGTCGTGGCTACGCAGGTTGGATTTCTTCGACTTCTTTTCGCCCTTATCAAAACTCACAGTAGGAGAGTACTCCTAGAGTCATAGGGCTTCAAATAGCGGGAAATTTCGATTGTGATGTTTGAAGTATTGATAGTGGCGAGATGAGAATGAGTAGTTGATTCACCTAATACTCTAAATGCTTCTCTTCACTCTGCCCAAAGAAGGGCAGAAACAATGAAGAGAGATGAAGAATGAACGAAGTGAAAGTAAAGCGAAAAAGCCCCTGGCGACTTGTTGCCGGTGCTGTTATGGCACTCTCAGCAGCTGCAATTGTCGGACAAGGTGTTCTAGCTTCCCTAAATGCAACTGCCTTCAATACTGTTGCTGAAAACGTCAATTCAGGAGATCTGAAACTTAGCCTTGCGAACAATGGGGTTGGATTCAGCCAAAATATCAACAATCTTGCACCCGGAGATGTCGTAAATCGTTATGTAACATTAAAGAATGATGGTTCGCTTGATGGAATAAATCTTTCTCTTAAGACCACAGCAACAGGAACACCAACACTGCTTTCCGATGCAGTTAATGGTTCAACCAATCAGGCACTCCGACTAACAGTAAGTAGCTGTACCGTCGCCTGGGATCCAACTACCGGCACTTGTACCGGTGGAACGGTATCTCAGGAAATTGCAGCATCGACACTTAGCACACTTTCGAATGCGACCAACCTTTCCTCCGGCTCGATGTCTTCAGGTGCATTTAAATACTTAAAGATGTCACTTCAACTTCCCGATCAGAATGAAACGACTGTCAACGGAACACTTCCGTCAAACACAGTTCAAGGAGGCGCTGTAGCGATCACATACACTTTTGATTTCGCTCAGAGAGTAGCAACGACAACTAATAGCTAATTAAGGCTCGCGTAGGAGGGGGTTCTCTGAACCCTCTCCTACAACAGAAAGGATTTGGATGAAACGCCTGGTTATGGTGCTTTTGTTAGTTATTAGCATGCAAACTCCAAGTATCGCCGGAGGAAGAAGTACCTGGTCTAGCTCAAAATCTGTCACGACCGGCAATTGGTCCGTTATAGCCGTTGGGGTAAATCAGGCTCCAGCAAACGCTCCTTACACAATTACCTGGTCAGTAAATACCGGAATCGCCTACAACTTCTTTACTCTGAGAAATAACGGAAGTTTTTCAGTCAGTGGCCTACTTCTTAATGTAACGCAAGTACAACTCGGAGGAAGCGGTAAACCAAATAACACCACTTTTGAGCTTTGCCAGGCTGGAGTTTGGAATACAAGCACTAATACGTGTTCAGGAACTCGTGTAACCATCGGTACTGCAACTGACTCTAACTCATCAATAATTTTCAGCGGTCTAAATTTAGGTAGTGGCGCTGAGCTAAGCATTAGAGCAAGCACGCCACCAAATATTAAGAACTCCTACACCACCACGCTCTCGGTTGACGTTTCAAGAAATCAAATTCGACCTGGAGTTGTAGTTAATTCATGAGTTTAAGAAACCGACTTAGAGATCTAATACTGGCAGTTGGGTCAATAACTCTCCTCTCCTTAGCAGTGTTCTCCCTACAGAATGGAGTTTCACTTTCAATGGTTACATCAAGGAGTATGGAGCCCACGATTGAGGCAGGAGATATCGCCATTAGTAAACAGATTAGAAAGAGTGAGATTAGAAGGGGCGACGTGCTAATCCTGCCGCTACCGCAGAATCGCGAGTTCAAATATATGCACCGGGTATTTGAACTAAATAATGATGGCGAGAAGACAATTCTTCGAACGAAAGGAGACTCAAACCCAAACCCTGATAAGTGGCAGATTGAAATTCTTTCCGCAGAGGTGCCGAAGGTGATTTCTGTGGTTGGTTCAGGATTTGTTTTCGATAGTCCGGTTGGGCGAAGGTCGATTTTCTTAGGTCTGATTGGAGGTTCAATTCTCCTAATAGCGCTTGCACTTTGGCGTTTACTAGTTCGCCGAGAGAGATAGATTGGGAAATCTTTGGAGGACGCAGGGATGTAGAATTCTACGTAACTGGAGACGTCGCATAGCCCGGTCTAGTGCGCCTCGCTGCTAATGAGGCTTTCCCGAAAGGGAATCGG
>JACCDO011515124.1_pt1 | contig 13211 bp, 21 predicted proteins | sample 7446101 | NCBI WGS metagenome assembly JACCDO01 (sample SAMN15323440, study PRJNA562643) | freshwater metagenome | isolation source: river surface water | place: USA:Blue River Watershed | collected 2017-08-16
CTCTTTTTCTCTCTTCTTTATTTGAATGATTATTTAATTTGTGTTCTGTAAATTTTTTTTTATTTTTTGTTGTAAAATTAGATATATTACAATTATATGGTCCTTCATAATCTGATCTAATTTTTCTTTTTCCATTTGTATGTTTCTCTGTTTCAATATGTTTTTCCCATCTTACTTTTTCATCACAATGAAAATTACAATTCTCACAATTATATTTTTTATTCATAAATAGTTATATAAATTAATATATTTTTATATATAATATTATAAATGTTTTTTTTGTTTTTTTCACGTTTATTTGAATATATAAATATATATAAATATAATATTATGAATAAAAGTGGTAATGTATATTGTGTAACTAATCCCTTAATGTTAAATATATTAAAATGTGGAGGAACCCAAAAAGACCCTAATAACAGATGTAAACAATTATCAAATACATCATTACCTGTAAATTGTAAATTAGAATATTTTATACAAGTAAGTGATTGGAGGGAAGCGGAAAAATATATCCATAATAAATTAATTGAAAAAGGATATATAAGATATGATAAAAAAGAATGGTTTAAATGCACTCCTGAAGAAGTTAAATATATATACGATGAATGTAAATTATTGTTTCCTATTCAAAAAATAAAAAAACTACAAAATAATATTAAACGAAATGTTAGAAATATTTATACAAATTTATTTACTTGTATCAAATGTAACTATAATACTAATAGACAATATGATTGGGATAAACATTTATTAACGACAAAACATATAAAAAATACAAAAGAAATTTATGTATGTAATATTTGTAATAAAAATTTTAATACAAAAAGTGCACAATATAAACATAATAAAATTTGTCTAAATAAAGAAAAATTAAATAATAATGATAATAAATTTCTAGATAATAATTTAGAATCAATACCAAAAAACGAGTTAATAAAACATATATTAAAAATGAATCAGGAATTAACTATTACAAAAAATGAATTAGAAAAAGAAAAACTAAAAAATAAATATGATAAAAAAGAAATTAGTCGTGATAAAAAAGAAATTACACGCTTAAATACTTTATTAACAACTTCAACAAAAACAACTAATAAGGCACTTGATATAACAGATAAAACTATTTCTGCTATTAAATATGCAAATAAACATTTTACTAATGCACCTGAACTGATACCAATAAATAATTTTAATATGTTAAATTATGATTTGACTGATGATGATGATAAAAAATTATTAATTGAAACATTATTATATCATTACAGAAAAAATTCTGTTCATAAATTATTTGGAGACCATATTGTTAGTATTTATAAAAAAGATAATATAGATGAACAAAGTATGTATACTACTGATACATCAAGATTAAATTATATAATTAGAATTTCTAAAGATGAAAAACCAGTAAAATGGTACACTGATAAAAATGGTGTAATAATATCTGATGTAATAATAGAAAAATTAATAAATCATTATGTAGAATTATTAAAATGGTATCAATAAATATTAACTAATGATATGAACTTGAATCCAGGAGTTGTTCAAAAAGATAAACAACAAAAAGTAGAAAATATTTTGGGAATGTTAATAGATGTAGATAATGGCCAATTAGTAAAAAATACTAATAAATATATTGCTCCTTTTTTTAATTTAGATAAATAAAATAACTATTATTTGTAATTAGTATTTTATTGATTAATTTTAATTATATTTATTCTTTAATAATATAAATTTATGAATAAAACATTATATAATCTAAATAAAAATCCTAAAAAAAGTACCAAAAATACTGGATTTAAAAATAAACAAAAAGCAATTGATACATTAGAAATAATAAAAAAATTAGATAAAACAAAACAGATGCAAATAGTTTTAACTATGTATTATAGAGCAGAACACCATCCATATAAAACTAAAGATATGGAAAATGCACAAAAAGTATTCAAAAAGTGGTTAAAAGATCACGGTTACAAAAATTCCATATAATAATTATATTTATTAAATATAATATATGCCACAAGAAGAATCTACTTCTTCTATATTAACAGAATTAAAAAATAAATATCTTTCAATAGAACGAGAAAAGCGTAAAAATGAACTATTGGAAAAAGAACAGCCATTGCAAAAAATAAAAAATGGTAAGTGTAATATCTTATAAAAATTGAAAAGTTAACTATATTTATTATTATAAATATAATAATAAAATGAAAAGCCCAATTATTTCTCTAACTACTGAATCTATTGGTTCAACTGTAACTATTGGTGGATGGGTAGAAACTGCCAGATTTTCCAAAAAAACAGGTTTTGTTAAACTATATGATAGTTGGAAATCTCATCTAGAACCAATTCAAATTGTATTTCAAATTGTTCCTGGAGAAAGCGACGAATTAGTGAAGCTTAATAGCGGAGACAGTTTATTAGTCACCGGTCAAGTTATTAAAAGTCCCAAAGAAGCACAACCTATTGAGATCCAAGCAACATCTTTTAAAATTTTAGGAAAAGTATTTGATCCAAGTACTTATCCTATTGCTAAAACAGAATTAACACTTAAACATCTTCGTAGTTATCCTCATCTTGAATGTCAGTCTGCAACTAAATCTGCAATTTATGGAATTAGATATACATTAAAACACGCAATTGAAACATTCTTTGAACAAAAGGGATTTACTAAAACCGATATGCCATTAATTACATTTTCAGAATGTGAAGGTGGATGTCAACCGCTACAAGCATCACTACATTTAACAAGTGGCAAAGTAAATGATATTCCTCTTGTTGATAAAACAAATCAAATTGACTTCCGTGAAGATTTCTTTGGCAAAAAAGCTTACTTAACTGTGAGTGGTCAATTAGAACTAGAAACACATCAATTCCTTGGTCCTGTTTATACTGAAACACGTGCTCTTAGAGGGGAGCCTTCTGATACTTCTAAACATCTTGGTGAATTTACAATGATTGAAATGGAAATTCCTTTTATTGAATCAGCAAAAGATGTATATACTATGTCTGAAGAATTAATTCAATTTTGTATCAAATATGTTTTACAAGATAAATATTGTTCAAAAGCACTTGATATGCTTGAAAAAAAACAAGATACACAAATTAAATCACTTTTAACAAATTATGCTGAAAAACCTTTTGAAGTAATTACTCATAGAGCAGCAGTAACTCTTCTACGTAAAATGGTAGGAGATGGAAAAGTTACTTTTACTTCTATGCCTGATTATGCTGAAGATATGGGAACAGAACACGAACGGTATCTTACAGATGTTCATTTTAAACATCCAGTTATTGTAACCCAATATCCTAAAAATGTAAAATCATTTTACATGCCAGTAATGGACTCTTTTATAACAATTGATGGAAGACTAATTGAAGTAGTAGATTGTTTTGATATTCTTGTTCCAGGTGTAGGAGAACTTGTTGGAGGTTCTGCTCGTATTCATAAGGCAGATGAATTAATGAAACGCATAGAAGAAGCTAAACTTGATATAACACCTTTACAATTTTATGTTGATTTGCGTAAATGTGGTTCTGTTCCACATGGTGGAATGGGTATGGGCTTTGAACGACTTATTAAATTTATTACTTGTATTGATTCAGTTCGTGATTGTGTAGCATATCCACGATTTTATAAATCAGGAAAATCAGAATAAAAAATTAAATTTGTTTATAAATAGAAATTGTATAATAATTATTATGGAAAAATAAAAATTGAAATATTTAAATGTTTATATGTTCCATATATATTTTTTTATTATCAACTCCAACATGGACTTGCAGTTTGTATCCAGCCTCCAATTTGCCGGTATTCCGTGCAAATTCGCCATGAAGTGCACCAACCCCAAGTGCATTTTCTCCCACCCAAGTCCCGTCGCCCCCAGCACTGCATTTTGCGGTCAGCACACGAAGATCTGCCAAAATGGCTTGCGCTGCACTCGCCCCGACTGTTATTTCGGACACCGTTCTCCTGCACTTGTTGTCCCCTATTTCAACCAACGTCGCGTTGAATGGGAACGCAATTTTGCGGCTTTTTTGACCGAGGAATTTCCCAAGGCAGACCACAACGCAGCGTTCCACGAGTATCTGGCAGTTTTCCATCCAGAGGCACTCAAGTCCAACGCACTGTATCTCGAAATCGCCAAAAAGTTGCGCGAAGACCAACATATCCAGATATAAATGGACGAATGCAATTGAAGACAATTTGATTAATTCGAAAATCTAGAATACCTTTGCCCTCATGTTAACATTTTGTTTATCCAAAAATAATATTTATAAATAAAAAAATTGATTATAAGTTAATTTAACTATATTTTATATATATATTAGTAATATAAGAAAATGGATTTTAATTTAGATACTATTGCAAAAATTAGCGGATTAACTGTATCAAGTTGTGTTACTTTAATGTTTCCACAAAACCAGTGGTGTATTTAGCTCTGATTTTATTCAATCTGAAATAAATCAAGCTGAAAATATTAAAGACAAACAAAATAAAAAAACAGTTATTCATTTATTAAAAATGATTAAATCTAGAATTAAAATATATCCTAAAAACGAAAATGGATATTTAATATTATGTGGATTAGATATACTGTCTAAAGAATATTTCTATTGTATAGAACCACCTGTTCCTATTAAAAGTTTTAATTACAAATGTAATAAAACCTTTGATATAGATATGGTTAAAGATCTATTTACAGAAAAAAGTAAAGGAAATGTAATATTTATTAGTGGTAATGAATGTATCATTTATCAATATTCTGGAAGTTGGAAAAAAATCAAATCAATAAATGCAAATTTAATAAAAAGACACAATAAAGGAGGACAATCAAGTGTACGTTTTGCTAGACTTGCAGAAGAATCAAGATTACATTATGTAACTCATTGTATAGATTATATAAATGAATTATGTATTCCAACTAATTCATATATTTATGGTTCTATTGAATTAAAAACATTGTTATTAGATAGACCTACATTAAAAATTAAATTAAAAACAGAAAATATTTATCATGAATTTAATAACTCAACAATATATGATAAATACTTTGAAAATATAATATCAATGGAAAATAAATCAAATGAAGAAAAAATTTATCAAAATATTATTGAATATATCAATCTAAATCCAGATATATTATTATTTACAGAAAACGAAATTAATGAACATATTGATCATATAGAACATATTTTAATTGTAGATAACAAATTAAAAGAACATATATCAAAATTATATCCAGATAAAAATATAATTATTTTAGATATTTCGAGTAAATATTATTCTAAATTGAAAGATTTTAAAATTATTGGCAAACTATTTTATCAATTAGAACAATTAATAGATTATTTGGTATAAATTTTTCGATACTATTACATGGAACTGAATGCAATTAACTAGAAAATATGAATCTAGAAAATAAAAAAAATTAAAGTGGTTGAACTATAATAACAGGTTTATTTTCTTTGCATTTATAATATACACACCTAGGGATACATGTAAACATATCGATTATAAACGCACAAGGCATACACAACCAACAGCAAGAATTATTTGGTATATTCATGCATTCTGCTTCACACGAATTTAATGTTCGCGTTGTTAATGGCGTAGTAGTAAAATTATTTGGCCACATTATTAGAGTTATTTATATTTTTATTTATATCAAATAATTTCAATTTTTATAAAAAAATTAAAGTGGTTGAATCGTAATAATAGTTTTTTGTTTATTTTTTTTAGATTCATTGCACTTATAACATACACAACGAGGACAACACGTAACTATATCGATGACGAATGCAAATGGCGTTGCCATCCAACAGCAGCATAATATATTATCACCAGGTGCTTTGCATCCATAATCACACAATGAAAGTGTTTTTCCACTTAATGGTACAGGATTAAAGTCATTCATCCAACAATCGTTACTCATTTTACAGCTTATATTTATAATTTTTATTTATATGATAAATTTTATTTCAATTTTTTTACATAAATATAATACACTATAGATTTATATATTATGGATTTATCTAAATATACATTGAATGAATGTATTAAATTCTTAGACAATGAAGGATATAATCAATATAGAACTGATAATAATACAGGGGATTTAAGTATTATAACTGTAAATAATAATAATTTAATTTTTAATGCTCAAAAATATGCAGATTATGGTTATTTTTTAGAAAGATTTCCGACATTAGATGCTTTATTAACTGAATTAAATATTTATCTATTTACTAATACATTTAGTACAATTGCAATTTTTAATAAGAATGATAATATAACTAGACAATATATTAAAAATAAAAATTATTATGTCGAATATGGTTATAAACCAATAAATCAAAAAGATGTATGTAATTCTTGTTATAAACAAATACCTGCATATAATTTAACTCCAGTACAATGTAATTTTTGTTTGAAAAAATATTGTGGCACTTGTTGTCATATTTTAATTGAATGTAAATGTAGATGTGAGTTAAAAACTTGTGATACTTGTAAAGATATCCAATTTTTAAAATGTTGCAATAAATATTATTATTCATTACATGTGTCTAAATGTAAAAACCATATATAAAAAAATTAATATAATTATATTTTGATTATAATTTTTTAATTATATTCTTTCTTAACTCTTTTTCATAAATATCCCAATTTGTATCACTCATTTTTAAATTACACTGTTTACAAATTGGTCTTAAATTATTCTTAACTTCAGTACCTCCATTAGCCCTACTTATTTTGTGTCCGAGTTCGCAATTATTAAAAGCTATTTTATTCTTGCATCGAAATACTGGACATTCTTGTTCGTCTTCTAAATTAAATGACTCGTCGTCTTCATATAATTCACTATATTCTTTTTCCCATATTTCTTTTTTTAATTTATGCGATATAGAGTCTCTTTCTCTATACCCATTATGAACTGGTATTATAGACTTTCTAAAAAACCAACCTCTTTTAAAATCTCCATCTTGTATATTTATTATAAAATTATTTCTTTTGAAAGCAAAACTAAGATAATCATCTTTATCTAATATTTTCATTTCATCAACATAAAAGATTTTTTTAGGATTATCGTTTCGATTTTTTAATTCAGTATATCCTACTTCATTGACAATCGAATTATATTTTTTATTTGATTTAATTAAATCGTGTAAGAAATCCTTTGCATAAATATATTCCTTTTTTTCAATATATTTATCTAAATTTGTATTTTGTAAATTAGCAATAAATTCAGGAATTGTATAAATATGTGAATTCCTTGTAATTGTATTTGCAAAAAATTGGCCATAATTATTTTCCAATATATTTCTTAAATCATATAAGAAATAATTAGATTGTATAATATATGGTTTTCTTTCTGAATCATGATTAAGTTCGTCAAAATAAGTTTTAATATCATCTGTCGTAACACAATATATAAATTTAACATTAAATTGTAAACTAATATGATTATTTTCTAATAATCGAATTCCCATATGCATTCTATGTTGACCATCTATATTAAAATATTCATATTGTCGATTTTCTCCACAATAAACAGCAAATGTAATTTCATTTCTTAATTTATGAACTATATCACCATAATTATGATAACTTAATATTAAATTTTCTATTTTTGTTTCATTTAGACTATTTTGACAAAATGCAAGTTTTAAAATATTATTATCATATAGTTCTTTTATTTTTGTAGATTCAATTACTTTGGCTACAAATCTTTTTTCATTATTTATTTCATTACAATCTGGTAATATAGACGTCATATAAATTATTATAAATTGAATCATTTAATTAACTATTCAATTTTTATAAAAAAAATTTACCAAAATCCTCTAGAAGGCTGGTATCCGTGTGCCATGTAACTATTGTTTGCAGGATTAAATTCAACAACGTGAAAATTTTTGCCATAATTTGAATGACCTACAGGTGCATCATTTCGTGTTCCCCATCCAATTGGTCCGTAACCGATTAAATTACCAGTATAACTGGAAAAAATAGGTGTATTTTCTTGGACAAAAGCAGGTTGTTGAACACCACCATAAGGTACATTAATATTGTAAACTGGAATATTATTACTCATTTTATTATAATTATATAAGATATTATATAATTTAATTTCAATTTTTTTTAATATTTTGCTATAAGAGGATTGCAAATAATGTCTTTTAATACTATTAATTTTTCTTCTTTTCCTTTATATTTGTTTTCAATAATTGGCAAAATTTCATTCCATATTTTTCTATCATTTACTATCTCTTGATATATATCAAATATGTCATTTTCATTAAATTCAACAATAGAGTCTATATATTTTTTTAAATTTATAGCTTTATCTCTATAAATTTGTCTGAATTCATAATTATTATATTTATTCATTATATTAAGATACTATTACTATCTTTTTAAGGGTAGTTTTGAACAATAAATTTCTTAATTTGATTCGGCGTGAATGCCATAGTTTTATTTCGAATACCTTCTCTAAAGCTCCATCGTGATAGAAATCTTAATATTGAAATGTAACTTTCGTTTATATTTCCTTCTTCAATATATTTATATTTATTTTTACAAATATCTTGATACTTTGCACATATTTTATTAATATTTTTTTGTTCAGATTTATTAATTACTCTTTTCTTAATGCCATCTATGGTTTTAATAGAATAACCATATGTCGCTTTTCCTAAATAATGACCTTCATCGCGAAGTCTTTGAAGTGATGCTTTTATTTTTTCACTAGTTTGATTACTAAATCTTTCGGCATTTTGTAATTCACTTTGAACCATAGCTTTGTGAGTATATGGCATTTTGTTACTATATTTAATTTCATTTGTTACAAAATGGACAGTTATATTTTTATTTGCAAGATTTTCCAAAAATTGTAGTCCTTTAAGTAAATCTCTTGATAATCTATCGATTGAATATATAATCAGATGACTATTTTCTTCTAAATAATCACTCCAAAATCCAAGTTCGTAATTCAGATTATTCATTTTTCTAGCACTTACATTATTATCATAAGAATAGCCAAATGAATATAATTGTATTCCTTCTTTCATAGCATAGTCAAAACAAACTTTTCTTTGTGTTTCTATGCTAATATCATTTTCTCGTGAACATCTGGCATAGATAAATCCTTTACTATAAATTGGATTAGTTAAAGTACTATTATGTAGATAAATATGTTTATGTGTATCTAAAGCAAATTGACTAATATCAAATGCTTCTAATTCTTGTATATTACCATTAATAAATTCTACTTGATATACTTCTTCTGGATATTTAATACTATTAAAATTTGCTTCTTGGATATTTAATGGATTAATATTTCTAATAACATTTAAAAAATTTTTATCTTGGTTAAATTCTTTCCCTGGTTTTTCATTAAATCTATAATTATCGAGTGTATTATTAAAAATATTAGTTAATCCAGTTATTTCATCTTTAGTAATAATGGCCATTTTTATAGTTATTTTAATTACAAATTATATAATTTTCATTTTTTTTCCACCCATGCATTTATAAATAATATAATGTAATATTATACAATGTGCAAAACACAAAATTTAGTATTTGGAAATTTAAACGCATTTGATATTCAAGATGTTCTTTATGATAATGAAAAAAAAGAAGGTTATTGTGTATTAGTATCTGGAAATAAAAAATTAAGCATGAATTTTTATTTATGGGTACCACCATATAATTCAGGTGGATTACTTGGCGCACCATATCCAACAAATTTTATATATTGTATTTATGATATGAATGGTGCTAATTTAGATAAATCATTATATTCACTCGAGGGTCAATTTTTCTTTAAACAAAATGCTGGTACTTTACCAAATAATTCAAGTTTAAATATCCCTTATGGTGAATATTCTACTTTTGGTAGATTTGATAAATCATGTAAAGGTAGTTATTTAACATTTTCTTTACAAGAAGGTAATATGAAATTATTCGTTAATTAATATTTAAAATTTAATTACTATTAAATTTTATATAATATGGGTGGGATATTTACTAAAGAAAATAGTTCCAATAAATATATGTGTACAAAAGAAACTCTCAAAGAAACACTTAATAAATACGGTATTGCAATCATACCGCAAGTATTAAATAAAAATGAATGCATTGATATGTATAATGGAGCATGGACTTTTTTTGAACACGTTTCATATAATTGGAAGTATCGTGTAAATAGATATAACGAATCAACTTGGGCAAATTTTGATCAATTTTATCCGTCAGCTTCAATGTTATTTCAGCATTTTAATATAGGTCATTCTCAACATTCATGGAATTTACGACAAAATCCAAAAATAGTTGACATATTTGCTAATTTTTGGGGTGTATCAAAAAATGATTTATTAGTATCATTTGATGGTATGAGTTTTTTACCTCCTCCTGAAATTACAAATAAAGGATGGGAAGGAAAATCTTGGTATCATATGGATCAACGATTATCTAAAAAAGATTTTGATGGTATTCAAGGATGGATAACTGCATTTGATGTAGAAGAAGGAGATGCTACATTATCATTTTTTGAAAACTCACATTTATATACTGAAGAATTTTCTACACACTTTCCAGAAAAAAATAGAGAAAATGATTGGGTTTTATTGAATAACGAAGAAGTACAATTTTTTGAATCTCGTTGCAAGGAAAATACAATTAAATGTCCTGCTGGAAGTTTAGTTATATGGGATTCACGATTAGTTCATTATGGAAAGTGTCCTAGTAAAACCAGAACACATCCAAAATTTCGTTGTGTCAATTATCTATCATATGCACCCAAATCATTAGTACAAGATAATGAAGTATTTGATAATAAAATATATGGATTAGAAAATTTATTAACTTCGAACCATTATGCAAATAGAGCAGATTTTTTTAAAGTAAAAGATGACTTATTTGATTATAATAAAATAAATAAACCAATATTAACTGAATTAGGTAATAGCTTAGCAGGAAAAATTGAAAAGTAACTGATATAAATACTTATATTATAAAAAAATGATTATTCGCCAACAATTAACTAATATTATTAAAACTTTTTCTACTAGTTTATCTACAGATATTATGAAAGAATCTTGTATAATTAAAAAGAGCTATTTAACGAATCAACTTGCTATTATTATAGATATTCACAATAATGTTAATTCAAATACTCTTACTTCAGAAGATATGACTACTAATTATAAAAATTTACGTGATTTATATACTAATTATTTGAATAAGAAATATCTAAAATAAATTACAAGAATATATTTTAAACTGCGTGGGTGAATATTTTAATTCTAAATTACTTTTATTTATATATGATATTATAACTGGTTTATTTAATATATCCTTATCATTTGAAATATTCATAACAATATTTATTTTATTGTTATAAATATCACTATCCAATTGATATGGTCCATATACAGTTTCACCTGTATTTAAATTATTAATTGCATTTTCAAAAGATTTATGTATTGATACTGGAACATTGTTGTATTTGCGATTTTTAGGTTTTTCACAACAATTAATCCATATATTCATATATTATTTACTATTTTGTTAATAATATTGAAATTATAGTATTTTTTTCAATATTTTTTATTTATATTATAAATATATATGGATAAAAAATATATTTTTATTTGTGGTTTGCATCGTTCTGGTACAAGTATATTGCAACAAATGTTAGGAAATTCACCACTTATTAGTATGCATACGAATACATTTCAACCTGAAGACGAAGGTCAACATATACAATCCGTATATAAAACAGCAAGATATTACGGTGGACCTGGTACTTTTGCAAATAATGAATCATATCATTATACTGAAAAATCAGAATTATTAAATAAAATAAATAATAAAAAAATAATAGATGAATGGAATAATTATTGGGATTTATCTAAACCAATATTATTAGAAAAATCACCTCCAAATCTAATACATACTCGTTATTTACAAAAACTTGTAAAAAAATCATATTTTTTAGTTATTATAAGACATCCACTTGTTGTTGCATTAGCAACAATGAAAATGAATAATCAACCAATTGAAAATCATATACAACATTGGATTAAAGCATATTCAATATTTTATAAAGATAAATCATTTTTAAAAAAATATAAAATCATAAGATATGAAGACTTAGAAAATCAAGTTTTAGTTAATGAAATATCTTTATTTTTAGAAGAAGATCCAAATAAATTAAATATAAATTTAGACAAGTTTATAAACACAGATTTTGACTATTTAAATAACAATATTATTGATAAAAATATTATCCAAAAATATGAGTCAAAAATTAATATTTATGGTTATTCTTTTTTACCACCATATTATATAAAACAAACAAGCTCAAATATTTAAATTAATTTATTTTTTTTAATTTATATTGTAAAATTTTTTCTTGTACAAAATTTGGTATATGTGAACATACAGGAATAATTAAAGAATTATTACTAGATCCGCAAAAATGTTCAAAATAATAATCATGAGCTTCCATAAATGTTTTAAATTTTTGACATTCATAATTGGTATTATTTTTGATACATAAATAAATTGAAGAGTGCATTTATATAATTAGTATAAAAATAAATTTTCAAATCATTTTTAATATATTACTATAGTAAAAATGGATAATATAATAGAATGTCCTCATTGTCATGAATATGTTATTATAAAAGAATTAAATTGTGCTATATTTCGTCATGGTGTTTATAAAAATACTTATAATCAAGTAGATCCACATGCGTCAAAAGAATTATGTGATAAGTTATTTGAAGAAAATATTATATATGGTTGTGGAAAACCATTTAAAATAGTAATAGAAAATGATAAGTATAATGCTATTATATGTGATTATATATAAAATATTTATACACTAATATTTATTTATTTACTAATAAAACACATAATCTATGTTTTCCTGTATTTATATGTCTAGTATACATATCATTATAAAAATATCCTTTATCGCACAATTCGCAATAAAACTTAAATTCTCTTTTTCTCTCTTCTTTGTTTGAATGATTATTTAATTTATGTTCTGTAAATTTTATTTTATTTTTTGTCGTAAAATTACATATATTACAATTATATGGTCCTTCATAATCTGATCTAATTTTTCTTTTTCCATTTGTATGTTTCTCTGTTTCAATATGTTTTTCCCATCTTATTTTTTCATTACAATGAAAATTAC
>JACCDO011307769.1_pt1 | contig 13208 bp, 14 predicted proteins | sample 7446101 | NCBI WGS metagenome assembly JACCDO01 (sample SAMN15323440, study PRJNA562643) | freshwater metagenome | isolation source: river surface water | place: USA:Blue River Watershed | collected 2017-08-16
ATAGATTATGAGAAAAATCCGACCCTTTGTTATTATGGCTCACGGGGTGTCTGTGTAAGCATATTAATTAACATTTTTAAAAATGCGCTTGAATCCATTGCTGACAGGCCACAAGATGCTGGACCTGGTGCGCTTCAAATCCGAAGTGGCCTTACGAGTGACCTGAAATTTACCTGGGTCACAATTAAAGATAATGGCAAAGGGATGACGACTGAAACTATGAGTAAAATCTTCCAAGGCGGTTTTACAACCAAAGCCCATGGCCATGGCCTTGGACTTAACTTCTGTAAAAACCTTGCTCGTAAATTTGGGGGAGATCTTACCGCTGAAAGTCCTGGGCCAGGCGCAGGAGCCACATTTACTTTAGTTCTTCCAGCAACTCTTCCTAAAGAAACCGTTGAAGTAGAAGGAAGTGCTGCTACATAATGCCAGAGCTTTTTAGATCGGATTTACTAATAATACCTCGAACGCGGTAACTCACTTTGCCTTGCTCATTTATCAAGATTGTTTGAGGCAATGCGTCAACACCGTAATGACTCGAGATACTACCGTCCTCGTCAAGAATGAGGGGATAGCCATGGGGATCTAAACGCTCCCGCTCAATGACTTTATTTTTATCATCATTGACTGCAATTCCAACAACCACAGCATCAGTTTGCTGGGACAACTGCACCATAATGGGCTTTTCCCGTTTGCACGCCTCACACCAGGTCGCCCAAAAGTTAAGGATCACCCTCTTACCGCGAAATTGGCTAAGGGACAAAGTTGCTCCTGAATGGGGCATGCGCACATCAATCCCTGAAAATTCCGGGGCCGCGTCACCAATACGGAGGGCTTTTGCATGGGAAGGAGCCGGCACGCGCATGCCAGGGTCCTTTGCTTCCTTATGCGACCAATACAAGCCGAAGATCCCTAAAAGGGCAAGCCCCCTCGCCCCCCAAGCCCATGCTGACTTATTCTTCACGATGGTTTACCTTTTGAACTTCCACATGCTTAAATTTTCGGTAAAGTAAATAAATCACGGTGCCAATAAAAAGTAGCGGTGCGAGTGACAATAAAAGCGTGCCCTGAAGAAAGGGAAGACTGTCTTCCGGGCCAGCCCCGCAGGTTGCGCAGGCAAGGGCCGTCCTATTGCCCAGCATGCATGCGATCCAGTAGATGGTAGCCATCGATCCCATACTCCCCACAGCTCACTCTAAGCAAAATACACTAAGCCATAGAGAATAGGCCAAATAAGTACAATAAAGCCCCAAAAAATTCTTAAGGCCTCAAGACCAGCCACGGTTAGCTGCCCCTTTTTAAACCGCAGAAATTGAATTGCCATCAGCAAAACGGCGACCAAGGCATGTGCTCCGTGGGAGCCAATCAGCATAAAAAAAGTAGCACTAAAAATCCCCGTGGTCATAGACATACCGTAGCCAATAAGCTTGACCCATTCGTACCCTTGGATCGCGACAAACAATGCGCCCAATAGGATGGACACCAAGAATAGCTTGCCTGCTTCGCCTGAGATACGACCAGTACCCTTCGCCTTACGAACCGCAAGATGGATAAAGACTCCACTTGCTAAAAGCACCAAGGTGTTTAAAGCAGTAATAGCAACCGGCAATGTTATACCAAACGGGGGCGCCCAACTACCAAACACCCGTGAGCGGATTACATTAAACGCGCTAATCAAAGCGCAGAAAAACATGACTTCCGTTAGTACAAAAACGATGGTGCCCATCACAACGTGAGGCACCATCCGCTCATTTTTCATTACTGCCACTTCAGCCATTTCACTCTTCCTTTAAACCTTACGCCCTAGGCTTGGGTACTTAAGGAAGATATCCCGATCCTAGTGCTGAGAAGCTCCGTGTGTAGAGCCACCAAATTTTTCTTTAAACTCTTCGCTATACTTCAACGCCTCTGGCTTCGTCCAATTGCTCCCGTTAAACCGCATAACGTCAGGAGCGACTGCAAAGAAAAACAATGCCAAGAACGCTAACATCGTAAGCAGCATATACCAAATATATTTCTTCTCAACATTTAAATGCATAAAGAACGCTGCCACAATCAATGCTTTCACGACCGCAATACCGAAGGCCGTGATAATCGTCAATATCTGATTTCCGAACATGGGGCCAACAATACTTATTACCAATAGAACCAGCAATAGCGCCCAAATTTTAACGTAGTAGCTTGGGGTGTGGTGAGCACCGTGTGTTTCATGCGAATGAGCCTGACCTGCCATTTTTATCCCTCGCCTTAATCCAGTTATTTAGTTCAATACCCGCGTTATTACTTAGCAATGTAAAGCAGCGGAAAGAGGAAAATCCAGATAATATCAACAAGGTGCCAATAGAGCCCCACTAACTCAACCCGTTGCAAATTTTTTCCTTTGAACGCGTCAAGAGATATAATCGCCATACAAGTCATCCCACCAATCACATGCAAGCCGTGTAACCCCGCTGCTGTGTAGTAAAAAGACCAGAAATTATTCGCTGTAATGGTGTAGCCATGCATGATCTCGTTAGTCCACTCGATGGACTTAATAATTAAGAACGTGATACCGCCACCAATGGTAAGCCAAAGATATAACCCAGCTTTAACGCCCTTCTTCTCTTCCGCAGCCTGGTGGGCCAAAACGGCAAACAAACTTGATGTCAACAGAACAAAGGTATTGATCGCACCAGCCACCACATTCGTATGTGCTGCCGCTTGAGACCAAGGCTCATAAAGCAAACGATTAAGGAGGTATGACATAATCAAACCACCAAAAATCACAATCTCAGAGCCCAACACCCACCACATAGCGAGTTTACCAGTGGGAATTCCGGTTGCGGAACGACTTGTTGCAATTGGTTGTGCTATAGCCACGTTAAATTCACCTCGATGAAAATATAGCGTCCGTTATTAAAAAATCTTACTGATTTGGCTCATTCTGCGGCCAGTAATCCGAAGCCCTTCCTGGCACGCTATACTCATAGGGCCCACGGTGACAGTCTGGCAATTTCTCCCAGTTTCCATGTGGCGGCGGAGACACGGTTGTCCACTCCAAAGTGTTCGCCTTCCATGGGTTGTTCGTAGCCTTTTCTCCAAAAAACATGCTGTAGAAGAAGTTGATAAAGAAGATAACCTGAAACACCAGCATGATAATCAGGGAGTATGTCGCAAACTCACGCCAAAACTGAAGGTCACTTCGGGCCAAATCAGGAAAGTTCATGTGGCTATAAATTCGCCTATGGTCACCGGCCAGTCCCAAATAAAAGAGTGGGATAAAAATACCATTAAAAGGAATGGCAGTACCCCAAAAGTGAATTTTACCCCAAGTCTCATTCATCAGGCGGCCAAACATTTTTGGAAACCAGTAGTAAATCCCTGCAAAAACCGCAATGACTGCGATAGGAACGAAAGTATAGTGGAAGTGCGCTAGTACGAAATAGGTATCATGAAAATAGATATCACTTCCACTCGCCCCTAAGAACACTCCCGTTACACCACCGATCAAAAATTCCACGATAAAGGCTACCGCAAATAACATCGCAGTCGTTAACTGAATCGATGCGCCGTAAAGCGTGCCAATATACACAAAGCACATTTCTGCAATCGGCACCGAAATAAGTACCGTTGTAACCGTGAAAACATTCGCCATACGGGGATCAATACCGGAAACGAACTGGTGATGGGCCCATACGAAAAAGCTTAATGCCCCCGTAGCGATTGCAGTCCAAAGCACTGTCTTATAGGCAAACAACTTCTTGCGAGCAAAGACGGTCATGACTTCTGCGACAATCCCCATGGCAGGAAGTAGCACCACGTAAACCTCAGGATGTCCGAAGAACCAAAACAAGTGTTGCCAAAGTACAGGGTCACCACCACGGGCTGGGTCAAAGAACCCGGTACCAATCGTCTGGTCAAAAAGTAACATAATGGCACCAGCAACAAGGGGCCCCACCGATGCCATAAAGAGAATGCTTGCAATCACAATCATCCAAACAACAATGGGGATGTCATACATCTTCATCCCTTTTGCCCGTGCATTCATGGCCGTTGTCACAAAGTTAATACCACCAATTAAAAACGCCACAAACTCAAGGGCTACAGCAAGAAGCCAAAGCGGCGCCCCATAGGGCGTCTGGTTATAGATTGGATTCGATGACAAGGGAGGATACGATGTCCAAGCACCGCCAAATCCACCACCAGGCACAAAAAAGGATGCGATCAGCACAATAACACTAAGAAGAAAGATCTGATAGGACAGGCGATTCAGCTTTGGAAACACCATGTCGTCGCAGCCGATCATCAAGGGAATCAAAAAATTTCCAAAAGCCGCAATCAATACTGGCATTGCGAACCAGAAAATCATGATTGAACCATGATTTGTAATGAGTGAGTTGTACGCCTCTGGGGTTACGAGCCCGTAACCGAACACAGACTTACCAGGGAAAGCCATCTGCATACGAAACACGTATGAAGCTAGAGCTCCAAGAACCCCCATGAAAATACCTGTAAAGAGGTACTGCATGCCGATAATCTTGTGATCTACGGAGAAAACGTATTTCTCCCAGAAACTCTGATGGTGATGATGGGATGATGCCGTGCTAGTCGATGCCATAAATTTCAATTCTCACTTTTAGTCAAAGAAGCAACCACATTATCATTTGCAGTAGGCTGGTTCAGAGCAGTTTTAGGACCCGATTTCTGTTCGAGCCACTTACGGTGTTCCGCATCTGACTCAATCACAATTCGAGCACCCATTATGCCATGCCCCAACCCACAAATTTCCGCACACTGTAAATCAAACGTACCCGTTTTTGTCGGCCGAAACCATCCGGTAATCTCTCGTCCAGGAACAGCGTCCTGCTTCAAACGAAACACTGGGATCGATAAGCTATGTAAAACATCTGCCGATTCAAGTTTAAAATGGTAATTTTTATCAACCACCACCCTTAGTTCATCAATGGTGCTCACGTCATCGTCTGTCCCCAGTTTTCCGTCAAGACCAGGGTGAACAAACTCCCACGCCCACTGGTGCCCAACAATTCGCACTACCTGATCAGCTTCAGGCTTCTGCTGCTTCACGTGGTACCAAACCTTAACCCCCAACGCAATAATTGCGATATCGCATACAAGAACCAAGTTATGGGGAATATGAATCCACTTCTTTTCTTCTTTCTTCTCACCTGTAATATACTGGGCTTTGGGGCTTCTTGAACGGTGAAACTTAAACAAAAAGTAAAAGACAACAGCCTCAGCCAAAAGCAGCCAAAACCCACCTAGGACCGCCACCAATAAAATAACGCTATCAATATCAGCCGCATAAGAAGACGCTCTAAGGAGAATCTGTTCCATCTAAACCACCTGTGTTCCGATAAAATATAGACCACGTGACATTAAAAAAAACTAGACATCAGGCACATCCCCACTAAAGGATGAAGACCGCCACTACCGTGGAAAAAACAATGACACTAAGCAAAACAATAAAGAAAAGCTTCTGCGCTGCTACATCAGATTCATTGGCTGCCACAGTTCGACTCCTTATTTCGCCGGTTTTAATGTGCTAATATAGGACACCACGTTTAGCATCGCTGCATCATCAAGGGTTGCCGCAATTCCCGCCATCGTTGCCCCACTCGCATCTTGCGCAGCATCATATCCGCGGTAGCGACTTTTAAAGTTCTTAAGCTGAGTTAATAAATACCAATCATTTTGAGATGTCAAAGGAGGAGCTGAAACATCAGGGTTACCTTCAGCATTGGCACCATGGCAAGCCTTGCATACTTGGTACACCGCTTCACCTTTAGCAAGATTACCCTTGAGGGTTTCGACAGAGGCTACCTTAGGAAGACCAGCTACGTACTTCGCCATAAACTGACGACTTCCAGCCTCAAGCGTCCGGCCAATAGGCCGCATCCTAAGACCATTAATGTCCCTTGGATGTGCGCCCCTAGCCCCGGAATTAAATTTATCAAGCTGAGCTTTTAAGTACCACTCAGGCAAACCCGCAATGGACGGTGCTCCAATGCCCCGGTTGCCTTCACCTTGATGCCCGTGACACGATGTGCAAAGCTTATAGAGCTCGACAGGCTTTTCAGCCCAATCCGCAAACGCCGGACCAACGCCCACAAACACCAAACCTGCTACCCACAACATCAATCGTTGAACTACCATTACGACAATCCAGTTACATTTGGTTATGTTCACAAAAAAACACTTAACCGCAACAAAAATAGAAACATCACCGCCATTTCTGCGCGTTCTACCTTTTTTGCGTTCCTCATTGCCTGAAAGAATAAACCTAAATGAGGATTTCCACAACTAATTCCTAAGCACAAAACGTTTTTTTAAGATTTTACTAAGAACAAATTTCTAGTTTGACGCACCGAAAGCTGAACTTACTGTTGTCCTACCGTTAATATCTGCGTATAGACAACCTTGTTTTCTCACCCACCGACGGAGGTTGACATGCAAGTTATCGTTCGTTACCTATTCATTGTTTTAATCGTAATATCGGGAGCAATGGGTCTACGCCTCGCCCTAGACAAGCCATGGCAAAAAACAAAGCAGCCGTCTGAGCTCACAGAGGCAGATATCGCCATCAGCCAAATCCCTCTCGAATGGCAGCCTGCTAACGAGCCCATGAAAACTACACACCTCAAGGACTGGCGCGGCAAACATATTGTATTGTTATTTGGCTACCAACAGTGCCCGGATGTATGCCCAACGTCCCTTTCATTTATCGCACGAGAACTCAAAGCATTAGGACAGCTCGCAACCAATGTCCAAACAATCTTCGTGTCAGTTGACCCCTCCCATGATGATGCCAAAGGCCTAGCCACTTACGCCAAAGCATTTGACCCGTCCTTTATTGGAGTTACTGGCACCGATGCAGCCCTTCGCAACATGACAAATAATATCGGAGTCTATTTTAAAGAAAATACTCCCAACAACCAAATGGGGGGCGACCACCTAGAACGCCTAGCCCATAGTGCGACCCTTTTCATCCTAGACGACTACGGCCACCTACGGGAGACTTTAAGCCCACCCTTTGAGCCTGGGGCCCTGAAGGCAATTCTAAACAAGCTGGCAAAGGACTCCCCATCAGCCCACTAACTGGGTGCACTCCGCGCCCGCACACCAAGACCTTCTCTTGAACGGGTGCCTTATTTTGTCTCATTAAAGTCAAAGAAAAATAAGTTAGGGATGGCCCTACGAGAGCCATCCCTAACTTAGACTTTTAACAAGTAGCCTTAGACACTTAGCCTAAGAGCTGGCCTGAAGCCTTAGCAAAGCGAACCTTTTTGCCGCCTTCGGTTTTATAACCAACACGGGTCGCCTTACCAGACTTAGGATCTACCAATGCAACCTTGCTAACATGCAATGGTAGTGGAATATCAACAATTCCACCCGCCTGGTCATTTAGATCAGGTTTCTGATGTTTTTTGTTTAAGTTCTTGCCAGCTAAATAAACCCGGTCAGCTTTTTTATCGATCGAATCGATTTTCGCCTTTTCACCACGGGATTTACCAGCCAAAATCACCACTTCATCACCCTTGCGTAGCTTGCTTTTGAATGCATGCTTTGGGTCAAATTGCTTCAATTTCTTTGTTCTCATACGTGTAAGCCCACCTAATCCTAGGTTTTTCCAAAAGTCGGAAAACCGGATTTAGGCTAATTTCACCAAAAGGTCAAGTGTTCTCCGCAAAGAAAAATACTTTATCTAATGAATTCATTTAGTTGAAAGCTATGATCAACCCATGATACATAAACAGGAACCTCCCTACGCACCAATTCAAACGGGTTGGCGACCTACGAAAGGAATCTGAGATGAAACTCCTGCTCGCTGCGCTACTTCTTTGGTCTTCGCCCATGATGGCGCAAAAATTTGATCCAACTGACTCAAATCCACATGATACTGACATCAATCCTCGCGACGTCATTCACTGGCAGTCGATTGGAGGCACCCAAACACAAGATGCAATTGTAACAGCTGACATTCGCCTTCAGTCTTCCGAAGGCTGGCGAATTTATGCACACAATATTGAATTTAAAGGTCCAAGCGGGTTTCTCATAGACTCTATTTCAAAACCTTCGCCAGAAAAAACCACTGATCCCATGACAGGAGATCTCGTCGATACCTACACGGGCGGAGAATTCACACTAAGGCTCGCTGGTACATCTCCTTGGCAGCAACCCATATTCCCCGTAACTGTAACTTATGTGGGATGTACATCCGTCATTTGCCTTTTTCCCTATAGCGAAGAGATTCAAGTAATCCTGTCACCGGCAAATGATCAGCCCTCCGCTCCTCAAGCTTTACCGACTCCTAAATCATCCTCGGCTCAAGAACCAGCTTCACCCCCAGCTAAAACAGATCGTCAAAATTCACAAGATCTTGAACAGCAACTCACAACCAAAATTAAAAGCCATCAACTTAGTTTAGCGTCACTACTTGCTCTCGTTTTTTTGGGAGGTATCCTTTCAAACTTAACTCCCTGTGTAGCACCAATGATTCCAATCACATTACGCCTGCTTTCACGGCAGGGAAATAAACCAGTGGTCGCAGCCCTTGCCTATTCCTTAGGTATCGTTGTTTCCTACTCCACCCTAGGAATTTTTGCGTCCTTAAGCGGCGGGCTTTTTGGCAGTCTTCTCGCAAATAAAACATTTAGTGCTGCATTTGCGGGCTTTATGGCCCTCCTTGGTTTTACCATGCTTGGCTTTGGCGATTTTAGTAAACTCCAAGCTCTCGGCAATCGCCTAGGATCTGGACGACCATCAATTTTAAATACGTTCATGATGGGTACCGGCGCTGGGCTAGTTGCCGCTCCTTGTACAGGCCCTATCTTAGCAGCTCTTCTAGCTTACAGTGCAAGCAACACTACCCAAAGCTTTCAATCCTTTGCGCTGCTAGGGGTTTACAGTATTGGCTTTGCCCTTCCCTACACCTTCCTGGGCGGATTTGCGGCATCGATCGTCAACATCAAAGTTCGCCCTTCCCTGCAATTGGTTGTAAAATTCTTATTTGCTGGCGTGATGTTTGGATTAGCGTTCTACTACCTGCGGGTCCCCTTTTACGGAACTTTATCTGAGCTTAAGCCTAATTGGACAAGGCTAACCCAAATCATGGCTCAACTTTCAACTGTAGTTGCTGGAATCTTCCTTTTTATCCCGACTTTAGCTCGATATAAAGCCGCACAGATTATACCCGCATTGTTCCTAGGGATTACCTTTTTTACCCTATCACAAAGTCTCACAACTAATTCAGCAGCTACAAATTTAGCTGGAAAAGTAGAGTGGCTAAAAAGCGAAGACGAAGCATTTGCAATTGCTCGGGCAACGGGAAAACCAATCTTAATTGATTTTTGGGCGGAATGGTGTGAAGCCTGTAAAAAAATGGATGTAACGACCTTTAATAGTCCTGAAGTCGAAGACCTATTGGGCAGTAAATGGGTTACTTTAAAGTTAGACCTTACAGAGTCCAATGACCGCAATGATGCTATTCAAACTAGATATGGGATCCAAAGCTTACCGACTTTGATGATCCTCCCCCCGGATGGCGACCTTTCAAGAAAAATCCCCATTCTAGGTTATATTTCAGCGGCGCAACTTATTGATCACCTCAACCACCAATAACGGAGACAAGGCCTTATGCTACATCATCTTTTAGTTGTTGCATCTGAGGAGCAGCTAGCAAAAACAAAGCTTGCTGTCAAAAGGCTCGCAGCTACACCAGCAACGACCACAGCGCCAGAAGGCGAGACCTACCTTATCACGCACCATGTTTTACAAGGGGTACGCCTTGAAGTTACACTCATCTCGAATATGGACGCTATCACACCCCACCTGCGCCGCCATCCCGTTGATTTGCTGCTTTACGACGAGAGAACCGGAGGTATAGAGGCGCAGGAAGCACTAAAGAAAATCAGCAAAGACGTAGCATCCTTTGCAGCACTATGGGGACCAGATTTTTTATTTCCAATGAGCCGCGTGGTAGCAATTCTTTCCCACGATGATAATGAAGCAAGACGGGCTTTTGAATTAGGAAGATTCAATGTCCGGGATGTTTGTGTTGCTCCGAAAAACACTGCCCAGATCCTACGATGGTTAGTTCGGATTCTAGCACATGATATGATTCGTAATAACAATGTCGGTATGGCATTAAGCGGGGGAGGTCTCGAAGGGTTTTTATACCAAATCGGTGCACTTCATGCTCTAAATAAGGCAATTTCAGGCCGCTCGCTTTCTTCGATCAATTCGTTTTCAGGGATATCTAGTGGCTCAATTTGTGCGGCGCTTCTTGCGGGTGAAGTACCAACATCCGAGGTCATTCGCGCCTTACACGGCAAAAGCGACGTCCTTGACCCCATGGTTGGTAGCATTCTGTTTGATCTGGCAAGCTCTGAAATAACTAAACGAATCATGAAGGCATCGTTTAGCTGGGCTGGGACTGATCCTGCAAAATGGGGTCGAAAAGTTCTGCAGGCAATCCCAACGGGTTTTTTCAAGGGTGAAGCGCTCAAGGAATATATCCGAAAAGCTATGGCTGCATACGGACAAAGTGATGCGTTTGACGCACTCAACACAGAACTATTTATTGGCGCCACGGACCAAGATAGTTTCGAACATGTAACATTCGGCCTCCCTCCCTGGCTCGATGTCTCCATCACTGATGCGTTAAGAGCATCATGTGCACTGCCCCCATTTTTTACACCCACTCAAATTAATGGTAGGCACTTTATTGATGGACAAGTCACTAAAACCTGCAACTTAGAGCTGCTTGTTGAACGACAATGTCGGTTGGTATTTATTATCGACCCCATGAAACCGCTTGCTACGACTGTCCCCGGTTCAGTTGATAAACACGGAGGAGTTTATGCTGTCTTGCAAACTGTAAAAGCCTTAGTCCATACCCGTTTTCATCAAACATTAACTCACTTAACAGAACGATTTCCCGAGGTTGATTTTATCGTCTTTCAGCCCGACGAAGAATGTGCACACCTTATGGCGGGGTCTCCCATGCGCTACCGGATACGCACAAACATCGTTAGTGCCTCATTCCGCCACACCCTACGACAACTTCGCGAACGACGGCCGATTTACGCAGCAAAATTAGAGAGGTTTGGATTTAATGTGGCGTCATCTGAGCAATTGTTGCAATTAGAACGAAGCGGGCATGATTTATTGCAGTGTTTGTAACAACAATAACGGCAGGAATGTATGATTTGTTTTGATCCCCCTCTCATTGAAGGCACATTAATTAAGAGGTATAAACGCTTCCTTGCAGACGTCAAACTTGGCAATGGTGACATAATCACTGCACACTGTCCTAATACAGGCTCCATGCAAACCTGTGGAGAACCAGGTGATCTTATATTTTTATCTGAAAGCGCAAATCCCAATCGGAAACTACGATACACATGGGAGATGACAAAAAAAGGTACTGGCTGCATTGGAATTAACACATCACGACCCAACCAATTGATCGCAATGGCGCTAAAACAGGGCCTCATAAAAGGGATGGGATTTGAACACTTTGACCAAGTAAAAACCGAGGTAAAGTACGGCAAATCATCGCGAATAGACATCTTACTATCAAATGCCAAAGGTCAGCTTTGTTATGTTGAAATTAAAAATACTACTTTACTGTTAAACAGCTCTGTACAATTTCCAGACGCAGTAACAGAGCGCGGTCTCAAGCATCTTTTTGAACTTGCCGACGTTGTAAAAAGCGGGCACCGCGCAGTTCTATTATTCCTGGTTAATCGCCCTGATGGCGAAGAATTTCAACCTGCTTGGCATATCGATAAAGAGTACAGCAAGACTCTGGTCGACGTAGCACGCCAAGGGGTCGAGGTCATCGCTCTTAGGTCAATCAACACCCCAAAAACTATGGAAGTTGGGGAGAGAGTTCCTGTTAACTTAAAAAACAACTCCGTCTAAGCTACTAAGCAAGTCTTCCACAAGGAGCTTTTGTCCATCAATATTGGGATGAATACAGTCTACCGCTAGAATTCCCGCCCATTCTGAAGGCCCAATTTCACGCCTAATAGCATAAATCGCACGTCCCTTGAATTTGTCATAACCCGACATCAAATCCTGACCATCTAGTGCATAGACCTCATCTCTCAAAATATCCTGCATGGCATTATATCGTTGCCTTTTTTTCGTTAGATCGTCTGCAGCATAAATATTTGGCGCGTACTCAAACAAACCTAGCGACTGAGAAAACCCAATTTTCGAGTATGCATCGCGGCATCTCATAGGGGCGCGCATAAAGCCACCGGGTACAGTCACTAGATCATGTACGCTTAACACCATTGAAAGTACATCTAACACTGGCGTAACAACCACGGTCGCATCTGGAAAGCGATCGGCAATCCCTCGCAACGTAACCCGCACGTGTTGACTGAAGTCATCCACACTCCCAGCAAACACTACATCCATCCCATGAAAATCAATAATAACAAGATCAGCGTTAGAGAATGTGCCTTCCCTTCTATATTCATCAATTTTTGCTAAAAGCTCCGTTGATAATATATAACTCCCCGCAAGGACTGACGCCTCGGTAATAACAACAGGTCGAGATAGTCTCGCCTCAAGTTGTGGTTTAAGGGAGTAATCCGCATCCCCTAACATCCCCGAAATTTTTCTGCGCGCTATAAAACCAAAATACTTATCAATCAATTTTGAATATTTTCTTGCGTTTGATAAATCATTTACCTTCACACCATGGACAAATGCCTGCAGAGTTGCCTGCACCTCAGCGCGGAGTGCCTGCCAATAAAAGCGACCGTTCGGCGCCCCGAGTCTCGTATCGGCCCAAACGCCCATCGTCACACTATCGCCTAAGATCACCACATTATAAGCATGATCAGCCTTTGCCACACCAAGCCCAAACAGAAGAGCGAATAATAACTTCAACATACCTCCCCCCTATTAAAGTGGGAAATCACACCCTTGAAATATCAAGCAAGTTTTATACCGCTAACGCCATAGCCTTGCTCCTTTCGGCGCTAGCATGCTATAAACGGAACTAGTTACACTGAGGTGCGAGACCTTTGGTAAAGAAATCGGTGATTCAGGGCAATAAGTATCGCTACTGCCGTCTACTTCGACAATGCGACGGAGATCCTATGCATACCTCAATTTTAACTAAGCGCGGCGACTTCCTACTCGCCACAAACGAGGGGGCAAAGTCAGCCAAAAGAGTTAGCGGATTCCAA
>JACCDO011326523.1_pt1 | contig 13203 bp, 14 predicted proteins | sample 7446101 | NCBI WGS metagenome assembly JACCDO01 (sample SAMN15323440, study PRJNA562643) | freshwater metagenome | isolation source: river surface water | place: USA:Blue River Watershed | collected 2017-08-16
CCAAGCAGACTCCAAGCAGACTCCAAGCAGACTCCAAGCAGACTCCAAGCAACTCCAAGCACTCACAATGGCTACTTGCAAGATTCCTCAGAACCAACCTATCTACCACGCACTCATTCACAAGGCTGAGCACGAGAAGCAGAGAGCTTCTGACTACAAGGCTGTTGCTGAGGCACTCCTTACTTGGGATGACAACCTTGTCGTCAAGTACCATGAGATGCGTGACGACATCATTAGTTTCATCACTGATGAGTATCCTCTTGATGGTTGCACCAGTGAGATTGCATCTTTCATTGAAATGCAACTTGATGCACTTACTTCTAAGATGATTTGCCACAGATGTACACCTAAGGGCTATGAGCCTCGGTGCTACTGCGACAACCCACCTTATTAGACACCCTTAGAACAATAACTACACCCACAATAACAACAACAGAAAAACCTAAACAGTTTTTTCTTGCATCTTCTACACAGAATATATTACGGATTTTTATTTTTACTTGTCACAAGATCACTTTTACTACTTCAGATATTACTACACACAAATTTGAATGCGAATGGTTGTTCTTATTGATACTGTGAAAACACTCCAAGCATTTCCAAGTAGCCCTTTCCAAGCAATTCCAAGCACAGCAGGCTTCGCCAAGCACATCAATTCCAAGACTCCTTTTGCGAACTTTTCTTAAGCGCAGCTAACTTCGTTAAAAGTTCAAATGACTTCTACTATCCTTCCTCCCCTCCCTATCAATAGCTCATTCAGCACCTTTGAGGCAAAGCTATCAGCTATTGCACATTCTTCCCCTTGTGTCCAGCGAGCGTGTAATTCTTCTAACAAGCCTCTACAAGCTAATCTTAATCTTATTGATGGTGTTGTTAAGATGTGGATTAGTTCTTACCTTCGCTATGCAATTGCGTCTACCAAAGTTGATACTGAGGTAGAACTCTATCTTCTTAAGGTTGCTGCCGAGAGTGGATGGAAAGATCACGTTATCTACATCTTTAAAGTACTCTCAATGCCTCCTAAATATAATTATACTATCCTTGAGGCTGTTTGGGATCTCGATACACTCCTATACAAGACTATCTATCCATTCCCACCTGAACTTGAGAAATCTCTTGCTGAACGTAAACAACTGGAAGCTATTGCATCAGCACCTCTCAAGTCTACTATCAGCGCCAAATAGAAATATTAGGTAATCAAGAACAAACAAATAAATCTTTCGCTACGCAACTTCAGAAAATAAGAAAGATTTTTATTGTCTCAATCTGTCATTTGAAAATTTGATTGCTGTTCCTATCCTAAAGTAAGCTGTGGTAACACAATACAAGCGTAGCAGACCCTATCAAGCTCTCCAAGTCTTTCCAAGCACCTTCCAAGTCCTTTCCAAGCAAGCAACTCCAAGATGGCTACCACTACTCTCAGGTATGCAGTCGGTCCCAGCAAGGATGGATCAATCGGCTTTACTAAGCGCAGAAGGACACTCAACCCCAATGCAGCAGCCTTCATCCCCTCTGAAGAAATGCAGGCTGCGATTGAGGCAGCTGTAGATGCTATTACAGAAGATGAGGACAACTACACTGTGATGACTGATCTTTCTGCCGACAAGGACTTCCGCTTCCCTGTGCCTGTAGCACCTACTCCAGTCCCTGCAGCAGCCGCGACACGCGCGTTCATCCGCATCTTCCACAACGACAAGGAGCTCACGCTCAGCCTTGACTACGTCAATGGCCTCGAGATGGAAGAGCTTGAGTATGCAATCAGGGGGCTCACTGCAACTATTACAACACCGCCTTGCCCTGCACCCAAACCAACAACTAAAGAGCGCGTGCCCGCAGGCCTGGCATTCTTTATGGATGCCCCGCTCGCAATGCAGAAGCGTGCGCAGCGCCCAACAAAGAAGTTCTACAACGTCAACATCTGCTGTGGAGCTCAGGTCACTGGCATCGATGACGCCTTCAAGCGCCGCTTTAACAACCCTCACAAGAAGTGGCTGCTGCGGATGGGACCTGGCGGCGGATGCGGCGGCTTTATCCGCAAGTGGGGCAAGGTGGAGGTCTCCTTCATCCTACACTAAGTACAGTGGGTGAAGCAATGCAAAATAAAAACAATACGCTGCATAACTAAATGAAAAATACCATAAATATTTTTCATTCTTTTATTAAGAAGGCAGTGCACAGCGAGAGTATCACCAGGAAAAATTTGAAGGCTTTTGAGGGCTTAAAGGATTAGTTGTCCAAGCGCTTTCAAGTCTTTTCGTTGCATTCCAAGTTCCCCATTACTCCTTTTGTGTTTACTCCAAGACAAGACTTTTCCAAGATGGCTACCGTTCAGTGCATTACTCCTATCAACCAGGCAATTTACCAGGCTCTCCTTGACAAGGCAGCATCATATCCTGCTGATAAGCAGTATCAGGCCAATGCATACAAGAAGGCTGCAGATTCAGTCTCTGGCTGGAACTACAGTCTATACAATGAATACCTGCCTTCTATCCCTGGCATTGGCCCTTCAATCCAGAAGTTCATCGAGGAGTTCATCAAGAATGCATCAAATGTTGAACCGCCTAAGCCTACTGGTAGCTTCCTGAGTATGCCTCCTATCCAGCGTCAGACTGCAATTGGCGGGCCTGTAGAGAGTACTCCATCTACCACAGCTACTGCTGCCTCTGCAGTTATGACTGCAATCCTTAATACTCCTACTGGGCAGTTCCTCACTGCGCAGGATATTGCAAACATCGTTAAGCAAGAGTTTGATAAGGTGCCTGCAGCAAAGCCTGTAAAGAAACTGACCTGCAAGGTCCCTGCCAATCAGCCTATCTACGAGGCCCTAATTAAAAAGGCAGAATCCTATGCAGATCAGGATGGATACCAGGCTAATGCCTACAGGAAGGCTGCAGAGTCTCTTCTAACATTTGAGCACGACATTGTTGCGGGAGTCTCAAAGTACGATGACTACTGGTCTATGGATGAATACATTCCAAATGTAGGAACCAAGATCGCTGCTTACATCACAGGCATTGTAATGGGGATTAACGGCCCTCGTACTACTCCCATATCATATGGAAAAGTTGTAGCTGCGTCTGCAGCAGTATCTGCAGAAAAGACCTACTCAGGAATTACCATCATTGGAAAGCCTGGTGGTAAGGGAATAGCCATCGATTATCCTGATAATAAGACACTGATTGACTTTATTAAGGGTATTATGGTAGCAGCAAAGCTCACTCCTGCAGATCTGGTTTAAATATAACATATTGTCTTACAATGCTTAACTGTGCAAGTATAAGAACTAAATATATAAAACCACAAAAAAGGTATATCTTACTATAAGATATATTTTTATTGTCATATTGGCAAGCTCTAAATTTGACAGCGCAGGGGGGCTTAAAGGATTAGCTGTCCAAGTGATCTCCAAGCCTTTTCGTTGCTTTCCAAGTTTCCAGTGACCCCTTTGTGTTTACTCCAAGCGTAGCAGGTTTTACCAAGACAATACTTCCAAGATGGCTACCGTTCAGTGCATTACTCCTATTAACCAAGCCATCTATCAGGCACTCCTTGATAAAGCTGCGACCTATTCTGCTGATAAGCAGTACCAGTCCAATGCATACAAGAAGGCAGCTGATTCCATTGCAAAGTGGAACTACAGTCTGTACACAGAGTATCTGCCATCTATCCCCTTTGTAGGGCCTTCCATTCAGAACTTTATCGAGGAGTTCATCAAGTCTGAGGTGTTTCCCTCAGAAAAGAATGATGGGGTAGCAATGGATACTGCTCGCACTATTGCTGCACAGAATGCACCAACTATTACACAGGCACAGGGTATCGTAGATTCAGTGTTTAACTCAATGGAGAATAAAGTTCTTAATGATCTTGTTAATGAAGTTGCACGCCAAGTTTCACCTGAACTTATGACCAGCATTCTGAATACTCCTATTAGTACACTGTTCAACATTGATGCAAGCGATGAGGATGTTATGACAGAGGATATGAAGAAGTTGCATTCAATCATTGACTCTGCATTCGATTCTATGTCTGGCAAGATTGTTGAAAATGTTACAGAAGAAGCTATTAAGATTGCAACAGTAGAAGAAAAAAACACACCTCGTCGTTCTAATCGTCTTGCATCAAAGCCTATTGTAGATTACTCAACAATGCTTGATGAGGAGCAGAGTAGTGATGAAGAATATACTCCCAGTGAGACAGACGAAGAAGAGAGTGACGACGACGATGATGAGATTGAGGCAATTCTGAAGAAGTACTGTAAAAAGAACAAGCTGATCTATTCCAATACTCTCATTCAGGACTACAAACTCGACTCTGTTGATAATGATTCCTTTATGGATACTCTATATGACACCGTTATGGACTGGGCAGAATACAAAAGTAAGAATCTTATTGCACAACTCAAGTTGCGAAAGTCAGCTAAGAAACTTGAGCGCTACTGCAACAAGATGAATATTGAGTATCATCCAGATCTTGTAACTGCATATGATAAGTGGGTAAATGACCCTGCAAACAAGCATCTTACAACTTATCGTAAGTCATACATGACATTTGATGTCCCCCTTGGTGATGCTGCTTGTATTAAGACCTGGCTCGGCCTGCAAAAGAAGGTCATCATTCTCTAAACCAGCACCCTATAGAGATCAAATACTATAAATATAAATATATAATAGTACTTATAATAAGTATTATTTTTAATCTATCATATGCATGACACAGAAAAAATTGAAATCTGCGTCCAGCTATGTAATAGCTGCCAAGTACAGTTAAGTTAATTAGTCTCAACACTAACGCATTCCAAGCCCTTCTCCTTATCACAGAATGATTTCCAACACTATTGTAGATAAGATTGCATCCAACTGCTGTATCGTTCTTAAGAATCTGCCACGCGAAGTTTCCAATAATGAGATTCGTCCTCTATTTGAACTGTTTGGACCTGTAAAGACCATTTCTGTACCACGTGATACTAATACAGGTAAGCAACGTGGATATGGATTTGTTAAGTACTATCAACCTGTTCACGCTCAACTTGCTGTAAAGGCTCTTACTATTCGCGGTATTTCACTTCGTTATAAACCAATCACTGTAGAGATCTCTGATAAGTTTTAATGTAAAGAGTAATTGCAATGTAAAGCTTTAATGAGAATATATAGTAACAGGATGCCAGCTGATAACTATCCACTATTCTCTAAAAGGCTGCAAAAGGAAGCATTATATCGTGCAAGAACTTCTAATATCCCTAAAGGGACTTTAGAATGGTTTGAAGCACGACGTAATACATCTACTTCTCCTACTCCTACCCCTATTCCTGTAAATCCCTCAGCACCACCAGGTCTAATAAAACGACAAAAAATAAAAGAAAATGATCCATATGAAGATGAATTACTGGCTATTCCTTCATATGAGTTATTTTTTTATCAAGAAGAATGGTCATTTAACTATAACAACCTATTAGACTATGTAAGTGAGTTTGTATATTCTACACCATTATTTACTTATGACAGTAAAATTTGATAAGCGATTATGCTTTGTATATATTGCGCGTTCTCCAAGCACTGCATTCTCCAGGTTTTCCAAGTTTATTCCTTTCCAAGATCCCTTTTGCGAACTTTTCTCAAAAGTTCTAAGATGCCTCCTAAGCGTGCAATGGTCAAGTCTAAATCTGCCACAGCAGCATACCAAATTGTCCCAGGTTACACGCGTTGCCCTGTAATTCCTGACGGCAATTGCTTCTACACAACTATGGGGTTCTTTTCAGAACTTGATGCAGATTCTATGCGTAAAAAGATAATGGATTATATGACCGAGAACAAGGCATTCTATTCAGTGTACTTTGAATCTGAAAAGGACTTTCTGTCCCGTGTTAAAGCAAATCGGCGTGCAGGAGTCTGGAACTCAGACATCTGTGACATTGTCCCTCAAGCTGCCTCACAGATGCTAAAACGGACTATTATTGTCCACAACTATACAGATAATAGGACTTTCAATCTCATTACATTTGAACACGAGAACCCTACTGGGAATGCAATCCACGTTTTCCGTAAATCTGATCACTATGAGATTCTCCTGGATAATACCCAGTTACCTAACAAAAATATCATTCCATTTACGGATGACATTTGTTCTTCTTCTGGTTCTGTTTCTTCTGTTTCTTCTGTTTCTTCTTTAGGTGAATGTGAGTCTGAATCTGTTAGTTCTACTGATGAAGACCCTTGTCTAATTAAGTTTAATTAATCATACATCTCACAGAGCCTATCATACTCCGCCCACATATCCTCATAATCCTCATACTCTTCATCATACGAATCAGTCTCCCAGTTCTCATTAATCTCTTCCATTGTATAAGTATTATTTTTGGAAGAGATATCTTGTTGCTCAGGTGAAATCTTTAGAGGCTCTGCTGCAATTGCAACAGGAATAGCCATTAGGAGCAAATGCTCCAGACTGGGCTTCTTCTCAATCATCTTCTTAGGCTTAATTGGCATATTAAATGTTATTGGAGAGCGACGCCCCTTGTTATTCTTGTTAACTGCAAAACTCTTGAAAGCGTTGTTTACGAAAAGAGTCATCTTGGAAAAGTTTCTTGGAAAGACTTGGAATTGCTTGGAAAGACTGCTTGGAATGATCGCCACACCATATCATAACACCCAAACCCTATTTCAAATTTTTCACAGAATGCCTGTGGATTTTTATTTCGTACTTAAGATAAGTAAGATTATAGACGTGTTAGAAAATACTGCAACAAATTTGAAATCCTGTATCGCGTAATATATAAGCGCGTTAACGCAACAAGTGTCTCCAAGTATCTTCTGTGAACTTTTCCAAGCCCTTCCAAGTTATATCCAAGCAATCTTTATCAAGAATGGCCGCTCCCGTTTCTGTTTCAATCCTGTTTCACGGCAATTGCATTGATGGATGGTTTTCCGCATACATTTCTCACACATTCTATACCAGCATTGGAGTAACAGTAAAGATGTATCCCATTTCTCCTAACCAGACCAATACTTGGCCTCACATTGACAAGATCAAGGGAACCAACGTCCTACTCGCAGATGTCTCAATTCCCGCTGATAAGCGAGCAGAGTGGACTACCGCTGGTGTCCTTGCATTTGATGTGATTGACCATCACGCATCTGCAAAGGTTCATTGGCCTGAGCTAAATGCATTGGGCCTCCCCACAATTGATACAACACGATGTGCGGCACTACAGGCCTGGCACAAGTTCTATCCTCTACAAGCAGTGCCCTTCTGGCTACTACAGATTGATCGCATCGATCGCTGGGACAATCCTACATTCGAAGACCGATGCTTGAGGGAGATCCTAAGTGTTATCTCGCATAAGCCAGTTGAGAAGAAGATGGATGAAGCCATTACACTTACACAGTCATTCCTGACCTCCTGTAATAACCCACAGGAAATGGCTACTCTGTTGGCACAAGGAAACCAGCTGCTTGCGAAGAAGGATACTGAGTTAATGGCATTGCTACAGCAGAAGGGTTCTACTGTTGTAGTTACACAGGATCATATCACTGCCTGGCAGCTCCCTGCACACTGGCTCAATGCAAATCTCTTCATTGTTGATAATACAAATATTACTCTCGACTCCACTGAGGCTGCACACATTGTATTCCACTATATGCCTCATATTAATGCATTCATCAATTACAGGAAGAAGATTCTGTATGGTCGCGGGCCAGCAGCAGTGGAAAAGACAATGTATGTCTACAGTGCACGAGCGCGCGGATTTGACATCACAGTCGGCACTCTATTTAAAGGGCATCCTACTGCAGCAGGTGCATCACTGATTGTTGGAGAAGCACCACTAATTCCATTCCTACTTGCAACTGCATAGAAACCCACTACTACATAATACAAAAATACAAGAGATAGTGTAAATAAAAATAAACAAAAATCGTACTTACGATAAGTATGATTTTTGTTTGGTCAATGCGGCGGAGGGTGCCAGGAAAAATTTGAAACGATATGGCTGCATAATGTAATGTGCGCGTCCTTTTAGCTCTAAGCTTTCCAAGATTCCTGTTTCCCTCAAGTCCCGCTTCAAGTCCCTTCCAAGTACTATTCCAAGTCCTATTCCAAGATGCCAGGTGTTTCAGTCCATTCCTCTCAGAAAAACATGTCTAAGTCTAAGCGTGCAAGCCAGCGTAAAAACACAAATCGTGTTGAAGCCGCCATTCGCGGCGACATCGAAGATTGCACCTATGGACGTATCCATAAAGCCCTCGGCAACAAAATGTTCATTGTCATCAACTCCTCAAAGAAAGAACGCCTTGCCCACATTCGTGGAAAAATGGCCAGAATCGGAGTTGATGATGTGGTACTCCTTAATGTAAGGGAGTATGAAACTCGCTCTGGCACTGACAACGAAGTCTATGACATTATGGCAGTGTTCGATAAAAAGTCTGCATCTAAACTTGTAAAGGATCGAGTTATTCCTTCCTGGCTCACCATGTCATCTGCAGCTGAAGAGGGTGAAGAGGATATCTTTGATCACTCTGAAGATGCAGATGAAGAACTTGAAGCAGATCCTTCTAAACCAACTAAGCGCAAGGAAATTGATCTCGACAATGAGGAGCTAAACATCGATGATATCTAAAAATATCTACCCTTTCTAATATAATAGCCGCATAACATACCTGCGCTATTCATCACTATATCCTGCCATCTTCCATACCACCAACTTCCCTTATCAGTATCAAAAGTATAATTACACTTTGAAATATAAAATGGGTGATCTTTAAAAATAGACTCTACTATCTCCCATATAATACCACCTACCCAAATAAAGAGAAGACAATATTTTTTAGGATACATATAGGCAAGTACTCCATAAAATATGAAATGCAGTATACCCCACCCATCTAAGAATCTATCATAAGGCGCGGGCACAAATGATTGCGCAATAGGATCTTTAAAGTCCTTTACTCTACATCTAAGAGTACCATATGCTACAATTGATAAAACGCATAATAGGAATATTATGCTTATGGATAAATATGGATTCATTTCTAATAGGTAGCAATAATATTCCCAATATGCACCCTATCACCTTCTTTCACATGTAGATTAACTGATTTCGGAATCCATAAATCTACGCGGCTACCAAACTTAATTAGTCCTAATGGTTCTGCTTGCCCTATACTATCCCCTACTTCCTTGAATGGGACAATTGTTCTTGCTATTAACCCTGCAATCTGTACTACCATTACGCGCCCTATATCCGTTTCAAGTATTGTTTCCATTCTTTCATTATATTGACTTTTCTCAAATAGATATGCAGCATTAAATGTACCTGGTTTATACTTCATTGAGACAATAGTACCTCTAATAGGCGCATATTGGACGTGAATATTATGAATGTTCAAAAATATTGCAACTTGATACATATCAGGATGATTTACTATTTTCAGAACTTTTCCATCCGCAGGAGATATTATAGTATTAGGATTAAGAGGAGGAATTGTTGCCCCGCGATAAAAATATAGTATGCAACATAGAATTATTAGTGTTATAATACCGTATATATATGATTTTTTTACTATAGAAAGTATTAATAATCCTATTATTATTACAATCCATTCAGGAGCAGCGCCTATGTAATTCATCTACTATAAAATTTGAAATATTAAGGCTGTTATAATTTAATTGCCACTACAGTCTTTCCAAGCACAGCATCTTTTTCCAAGCCTCTTTTGCCATTTTCTTAAAAGTATAATGGACTCTTTTATCACTTCTTATGGTATCCCTTTTGAGGACTTTTCTAAGGTTATAAATGAAACTGGCGCACTAATCGCTGGAAGCTCAGCCCTTGCATTATATCTACAGCAGGAAGGGATTGACCCTGGATACAAGCCCAATGATATTGATATCTGGATAGCATATGAAGACTCGTGTACTTGCCAGAGTTGCCAGAAAGGAAATAAGAATCCTGAGCTTACCTTTACTCAACTTTCATCATTCCTTGAAGAGTTTGGGTTTAAAGACTGCAAAAAGTTCTCCAAAGATTTACTTGAGTTAGACTCTAAACAGTATCTATACAGTGAATCACTATCTGGAATTAAAACGGTTACTGCATTTAAAAATGCAGACGGGCAAGAGATTCAGATTATTCAAGCTCGCACATCAAATCTACTGGACTATATCAAACATCAGTTTGACTTGAGTTGCTGTGTTACTTGGTGGGATTCTAAAGAGAATACCTTTAAAACACATAATCCTATCAAGACTAAGGCTAAGATGATGTATAATATGAAGGATAAAGTCCATAGCGAGCTTTCTGATAAGGAACTTCCTCGATGCGAGAAATATAAGTCTCGAGGATTTACATTTGTTGATCCACCTTGCCCCTTTAACAAAACTCCTGATCCTCGCAGTTTTACGGAATCTGGTGTATGGACTAAGAAGAGTAAGAAAAATGCAGAACTGGATAAACCCGTCAAGGCCTTTGATATCCTAACCTTTGATAAAACACCTATTAAGGAGTTTCTGTCTGAATCTGAATGGAATATAGTTATCAAATCTGGTGATGTATTCTATGCATTTAACAGAAAAGTCCTTGATAATATTGTCTCACAGACACGAAAGGCGTATAATGCAGAAGGTGTTAGAAATGGTGTGGTCACTTATAAACTTCCCTTTGGATATCTTATTAGTGATGAGAGTATGTTAATGTTGCTCAAGTCTGACTACTCAATATATGAGCCAGTTGTGGATATCCCTGTAAAGACTCGTGCAAAGGTTCCTGAGACACTCTCTCTGTATAAACTCAAGTGCTATACAGTTGCTGGCTGGGAGAATAGTACAGTTGATCTAATAACTCCTACATCTGCGCCTGCAGTAGCTCCAAAGCCACCTACTATTGTAAGAGCTCAAGCTTCGTCTATTATTGCAACTGCTGATCCATTTATACAAATTGTAGGAAGGTTACCATTGAGACGAGTTAGAGATATGTTACCACCAGGTGCACCTTATAATCCTGATCTTGGCCTTGATTAATACTTCATTCTGCTTCTAATACCCCTGCCACTATTAATATAAAACATTAAAATATAAATTATTTTTAGTTGATATAAGAAGAATTTTTGATTGCTGTATTGCAGGACAGAAAAATTGAAATTCTGAGGCCACAAATGTTATAAGTCGCCGCACAGTTGCATCTTGCCTCCAGGTTATTCCAAGTCGCTACAAGTTATCACAACTTACTCCAAGCAAAATGGTCGCTCTCACCGCATCTCCTATTATCATCCTCACACTAAAGGATGCAAATAATAATGTCTTCTATAAAGCATTCTCACCTTCAAATTATATCGCACCTTCTGAGGATCAGAGGGGAGATCGTGATCATTCCTTTGAAGAGTTTGAAAATAAGGTGTATGAACACATTCAATACAATATTAATGGAATTGATAATACCACAAATCTTGGCGCCCTCCTTGAAGTCCATTCGCGATTTAATGGGCAACCCGTTGAACAACGAGGTAATACTATTTGGTTCTCCACTTATCAGAATCCTTATACAACTTATATGTGCGTCCACAGGCAATCACCCATTAACTACTCTGAAGATAGCGCATTGAGTTATGCTGCACAGCAGCCTGAACTTGGTCATACTGACTGCGAGCATATTATTCTATAAATGCTTCTTATGAGATAAACACAATAAAATTTGAAAAGATAACATAAGATTATTTTTGCTGCACTACAAGTTTCCTTTCCTGCACGCATCCTATCCAAGTATAACACAATGGCTGCTGCTGCAACTGCATCCAATCGCAAGATTCGCGCTCTATGGAAAGACTTTACTTATTTCCCGCATCAGATCGACGGCATCCAATGGATGCTCGACAAGGAAATCAATGGCACTGAAGTCCCCAATCGCAATGATGCTGGTAGCCGCACAATCTATGGCGGATTCCAGTGTGATGATATGGGCCTCGGCAAAACTATGCAGATTACCTCCACTATCGTTAACAACCCCCTTAAGCGGACTCTCCTTGTAGCCCCTCTCGCAATGATTGATACTTGGTCTCAAGTACTACAGCGCGCGGGTATTGCTACTTATGAGCTCGATAAGAACGCTAAGGATCCCTGGATTCTTCAGAATGATAAGAAGTCTGGCATTCCTAAGCACTTTATGAAGATGCGCCCTGGAGTCTACATTACCAACTATGAGAAGCTTTATCTTAATCCGTCAATCTTCAGGGGATCCAACAAGGAGCCCGTTGAATGGGATAGAATTGTACTTGATGAGGCTCATAAGATTCGTAATGGTGACGGTGAAATTGCTCGCCAAGCTCGCAGAGTTATTGCCCCAGTTCGCTGGGTAGTGACTGGTACTCCTCTGGTTAATTCCCTGAAAGATATTGTGTCACTGTTTGCATTCCTTGGCGCAGACTACTCACCACTCTGGACTTGGGAGACGCGCTACATCAGAGTGCTGCCTGATATGGTAATCCATCGTTCCCTTGCCTCTATGCGTGATATCATTCCTGGAGCCCCGCCTGTCCCTGAGATCTCAAAGGTTATTCTGCCTTTTAGCAGCCGAAAGGAGAAGGACTTTTATGTCGGTATTCAGGGCACAGACGATGCACTCTCTAAGCGCTATGCAGCTGACTTGTTGAACCCTCGCCAGATGTTCAAGATGCTGCTGCGCCTGAGGCAGATTTCCGTTCACCCTCAGGTCTATATCAATGCGAAGAGGAGGGAAGATAGAGGCTACAATCGCCCTGACTGGAACGGGGCTTCAACCAAGCTGGAAGAAATTAAAAATATTATTGAGACTGATAACGATGAAAGCGAGGAGAGGAAAGATGGGCAACCTCACAAGTATCTTATCTTCTGCCAGTTTAATGACGAAATGGAGTTGCTGAAGCAGTATCTGGAAGACGACTTTGTGGTCGACGAGGTGTTTACATACAATGGCTCAATGAATAAGGGAGAGCGCGATGAGGTTCTGAAGGCATCTAAGGAATGCACTGGATCTGCTGCAATGCTTATTCAGCTGCAGGCTGGCGGTGTTGGATTGAACTTACAGGAGTATGATCGCATCATCTTTATGAGCCCTTGGTGGACCTCTGCCCTGATGGATCAGGCAATTGCAAGGGCTGTGCGTATGGGTCAGCACGAAGTTGTCAAGGTGTACCATTTGCTCCTTAAATCTGAGCACGAATCTGCTCTAAATATTGATCG
>JACCDO010392290.1_pt1 | contig 13202 bp, 12 predicted proteins | sample 7446101 | NCBI WGS metagenome assembly JACCDO01 (sample SAMN15323440, study PRJNA562643) | freshwater metagenome | isolation source: river surface water | place: USA:Blue River Watershed | collected 2017-08-16
AATGGAGTAAGATGTTCTCTCCAATCTTTGCCTTGGTGATTTCCTGCGAGGGTAAGAGGAGGCTGAGCAAATTGTAAATGACAATCTTCAAACCAGCTTTTTCCTGGAAATATCTTTTTCAGATTTGTAACTTGTTTCTCAAATGTTTTTGAAAAAGGATGAATAATTAATACCTTTTTGCCCTTTATTGTTGTCATCCAATTATCTTTAAAATAATATGGCTCTAATGCTCTTGCGTCTATTTTTGGGGTTTTTGGAGTTCGCTTTGAAATATATTCCTGACCAGAACCTGTATGCGCAAAAACTTTTCCACCTTGTTCCCATTCCGCAATAACTGTACAATGTTCATAAGCTTCAATTAATCTCTTTGTATATTCTTTTAATGACTCATTAGTCTGCGTATATATTCCAGCATTATTTTCAAGTTCTCTTAATTCATCAACAATATCAAATAAGTTTCCCTGCTGAAAACAATATGCGACTTTTAATTCACATCCTGCGATTCGACCAATAAAAAAAGGTTTATTCTCTTGAATAATTTCTTTAATATATAAATTATCTTTTTGAGCTTTATTCATTTTCTAATTAGTATTATAATTTAGTTTTAGACTACTTCAGCTCAGCAATTTTATCAAGTTCTTTACTTGACATTCCAATTGTCTTATACATTGACCATATCTTATTATCCATCTCCTTTACAACCGTTTTTCCAGGCGTCTCAAATGCGTACATAATCTTATTTGTTTTATCATCTTTTGTCAAAGTAAGACGAGTATTTTCTTCAAAGTTATAGATAAGAGCATTATCGGCTTTTATAAATGAGACAAGGCGTTTAATCTCTCCATCCTGTCCCAGACGAATTCCTTGATGACTCAACATATTATCAGGATTAACTTTACTATTAACACCAATTGTTAGATTCTTACCAGCACAATCAGCATCAATTAAACGGTCAATTGTAAAACAATTATCATAACGTTTCTTAATAGTTTGTGTAGCATCATCTATAAAGTTAATAATCACTCTATTATCATAATGTTTCTTCCAAACAAGTAGAGTACCAACTCCTAAAGCAGCTATTGCGAGACCCTGTGTAAGATTGGTGATTTCTTGAGGAAGCATCTTGGATATGTCTCTTTATTCTGTTTTAAATTGGTTCAAATTTGCCTGGAATCGGGTTGTCATAAATGGGTGATTAATCATATAATCTGCCATCATCATTTGACTATATTTAGCAACAGCCCATACACCAATACCACCTATAATATAATTAATCATCCTATAGATAGTATTTTAAAATCCTTTATATTTATAAATCTCTATAATCATTTTCAGCTAAACGTCTCATATTTGGTAAATATCGACACCAATAGATATATTCTACTATTAATACTAATACTACAATATATCCAATACAAAATACTGTTAATTCATCCATATTAGTCATATAATGTTAAAACTCTTAAGGTACTTTTAAAGTGCTTTATTTTTAACAACTTCCGCATCAGCTGCCATTTGTCTTAAGACATTTTCAGGTGCTTTGGAATTTGCTTTGATTAATCCACCCTTAATTAATTTTTCCTTAAGAGTTTCAATTGGCATATCTTTAACTTTCTTATGAAGCTTCTTAGCACGTGTAATTCTCTTATGTAAACTTGATACACCAAGAGTAACTTTGCGTACCTTTCTAGTTTGGTGTTTTTTGGAATGTTTAGGGGCTTCTGCTTTTTTAGGGTTAAGATGAACCTTCTTCGCAGTTGTTTTCTTTTTGAGTTCAACTTTAACGTGTTTCATACCACCTGCTTGTGCGTACTGTCCAGTTGGGGCAGCAGACCTATCAGGCGTACTTGGAATATGAGAGGGCTCTGGAGCAAAATTAATTTTAGGAGGTACTGGTGCTCCAGTAGGATACTTAAGCCAAGTATTGGAATTAGGAGATGCGGCATTAGTAGCAACTGATGATGTTGATTCTACACCTTTTACAGCATTCATAACAGGGGAAACACCGCGAACATCTTCTGCGCCACCGTCTTGTTTCTTTTTCGCAGTGCGTCGGGTTCTCTTCCCACCTGTAACATCCGCCGCCGCATTTCCAGTAATGCTGATACTTTTAATTTCGTCTGGCATTCTTGTTATTTATAAGTAAGAACTTTTATTTCGGATTTTGTACAAATTAATCTTGATAAACTACAGAACTTAAAAAATGGAGGCGATATTTAAGGAATATAAACCCACATACAAAAATTGATTGTGGGTCGACCGATTGATAATTGTAGCGAATCCAAAATGTCTTCTCTAAACGAACTTATTCCAAGCCATCGTCATATCCTAGAAACCTTCATTACTCAATCTGATGGAAAACAAATTATCAGTCATCAGATTGAGTCATTCAATCAATTTATGGAAGTAGATATTCCTGAAATTATTCATATGGCAAACCCTATTACTTCCTATGGCTCACCGGAAATTCCTCTAGCTGGGCCTCGCTCTGCCCTTGCTACTGCCACTGGCCTTTCCACTAGTGCAGCCAATGCTCTTATGGGCGCCACAGCAGATGAAAATGCTTCTGCGGCTAAGAAAGTTAAACACGAATATGAAGTAACTCTTGAGTTTGAAAAAATCTCAATTCGTAAACCAACCATCTTTGAAAATAATGGTGCCATTCACCCTATGATGCCTCAAGATGCCCGCCTGCGTAACCTTACCTACGCCTCCCCTCTCAATGTCGACGTAAAAGTTACTACAACTTTCGTTGACCATACTCGTAATGGTATTCGCGAATCTAATGTACGCATCTTTCCCAATGTTCACTTGGGCAAAGTGCCAGTTATGGTAGGCTCTAAGTACTGCCTGCTTCACGACCAAAAGCACATTCACCCTTCTAACCTTGGTGAATGCGCAGAGGACCTTGGTGGCTACTTCATCATTCAAGGTGGTGAGCGCGCTATGATTTCAATGGAACGTATGTCTGAAAACCGTCCCTTTGTCTTCCGCAACGGCCGCGGCAATGCCAAAGAAATGGAAGTCGTTGAAATCAAATGTATTGGTCCTGACAATGACCAAGTACCCAAATCTAACACTATTAAGATTGTCTATCATCCCAAAAATCAACTCATTACTATGCTTCGTGCTACTGTACCGCGTATCAAGACAGATATTCCACTTGTAATCCTCTTCCGCGCCCTAAATGTACTAGCTGACAAGGATATTTATGAGCTCATCGTTGGTTACGATAATGACCCAACCTATGACCATATTATCACTGAAACAATTCTTGAAGCAAGTTCAATTACAACCCAAGAACAGGCACTCAACTGGCTCGCTGAACATACCAACACCTGGTCAGTAAAGTCTCAAAAGCAAAGCAACGTTCAAGACATCATCAATGAAGAACTCTTTCCTCATATTGGTGGTGGTGAGATGAACTATGAAAAGGCTTGTTTCCTGGCACATATGACTCGAAAGGTACTTTGGACTTCTAGCCAACGTCTCCCAACAGATGACCGAGATGGATATCCAAACAAGCGTGTCGACGTTCCTGGCTTCCTTCTAGCAGACCTCTTCCGCAAAACCTACAACAATCGTATGGTCAAAGATATGAAAGCAGCACTCTCCAAAGAGATTCACGGGGGCAGCTGGAAGGCAACTGGCAACTGGACAGAAATTGTCAACATCAACAACATTAACAAAATCATCAAGTCCACTATCCTTGATGTCTGCCTCAAGTCCTCTCTTGCTACAGGCAACTTTGGCAGTGGTAAGATTGGTGGCCCCTCTAAGATTGGTGTGTCCCAAGTACTCAATCGGCTGAACTACACGTCTGCCATCTCTCACTTGCGTCGTATCAGTACACCCATTGAGAAGACTGGCAAGCTAATTGCCCCTCGTAAACAGCATAATACTCAGTGGGGATATATCTGCCCTTGTGAAACTCCAGAAGGCCACGGTGTAGGTGTCATCAAAAATATGGCATCAACCGCAGTAGTCAGCATCTTCAGTTCACCTGTCACGGTGTATGCTTTCATCCAAAATCTAAACAAGCTAGTTTCACTACGTGAGGCCACTATTCAACAGAAGCACGACCATACGCGCGTCTTCCTCAATGGTTCTTGGATTGGTATGCTTCTAAATGAAGATGCTCCTGAAGTTGTTAATGCTCTTCGCAAGGCAAAACGAGCAGGAAAGGTCCATATCTACACTGGTATTGTCTGGAAGAATGCCTTTAAGGAGCTATGGATTACTACAGAAGCTGGTCGTATTCTTCGTCCAGTCTACTATGCTCCTACTATCCGTGAAATTGCTGCGGATAAGTCTGGCAAACTCAAACAGGAAATTCTTGACATCAAAGAATGGAACAATCTACTCCTGTGGGAATCACCCAATGAACGCCATCTCTTTGAATATCTAGATGCGGGTGAAACTGAAGGCACGTATATCGCAATGGATTATGACTCTTGTATCAAGGATGGCTCCTATACACACTGTGAAATCCATCCTTCAATTGTCTTTGGCACTGCGGCGAGTGGTATTCCTTTCCCTGACCACAACCAATCTCCTCGTAATGCTTATCAGTGTGCTATGGGTAAGCAGGCAATGGGGGTGTACTCTCTCAACTTCCGTGAACGCTTTGACGCAATGAGCCATATCCTCTGCTATCCTGAAATCCCTATGGTTTCCCCATATATGAGCAAGTTCTATGGGGCACAGAGTCTTCCTGCTGGTCAGAACATTGTTGTCGCTATTATGACCTACACTGGTTACAATCAGGAAGATTCTAATATGATTAATCGTGCGGCCCTTGACCGCGGCCGCTTCCGTTCCATCTTCTATCGCACTTACAAGGATGAAGAACGCAAGAATCAGAGTAGTGGTGAAGAAGAGAAGTTCTGTAATCCTGACCCCATTGAGACGAAACATATGAAGAATGCTCACTATGAAAAACTTGCTGAAGATGGCTTTGTACCAAAGGACCAATATGTCACGCCTGATGATGTTCTAATCGGTAAAGTAGTGCCTCTACGTGTTGCCACTGGCGCAGTACTTCCTGCTGGTGCTAAGAAGCAACGTGATGTAAGTAAGATGCCACGTAACAACGAGAGTGGTTATGTAGATAAGATTTATAAGAATCGAAATGGCGAGGGCTACTCCTTTGTAAAGATTCGTATGCGCCAGGACCGCATTCCTGAGATTGGTGATAAGTTCAGTTCTCGTCACGGTCAGAAAGGTACTATGGGTATGATTCTCAACCCTGAAGATATGCCTCAAACCTCTTCTGGTATTGTTCCTGACATCATTATCAATCCCCATTGTATTCCTTCACGTATGACTATCGCACAGCTGATGGAGACTCTTCTATCAAAGATTGGCTGTATGACTGGTTGCCTAGGAGATGGTAGTCCGTTCAATGATGTCACGGTGGATAATCTCGCTGCCACTCTGCGTGACCAGTTTGGTATGGAGCCCTATGGCAATGAGATTATGTATAATGGCTATACAGGTCGTATGATGGAGACATCAATCTTCATTGGTCCTTGTTATTATCAGCGTCTGCGCCATTGTTCTGCGGATAAGCTTCATAGTCGTGCTAGTGGCCCTCTAGTGATGCTCACTCGTCAGCCAGCTGAAGGCCGTGCTCGTGAAGGTGGTCTGCGTTTTGGTGAGATGGAGCGTGACTGTGTAGTAGCGCACGGTATGACTGAGTTTACAAAGGAGCGTCTAATGGAGTGCTCAGATGCGTTCTCCTGCTACTCTTGTAAGGGATGTGGTCTCCTAGCAATTGCCAATCCTGAGCAAAGCATCTGGGCCTGTCGTGGTTGTGGTAATACCACTGAGTTTAGTCATATCAATATTCCATATGCTACTAAACTCTTGCTACAAGAGCTAGAGACTATGAATATTAGTTCTCGTCTAATTACACAACAAAAACTCCTATGTAATGGAGAAAACAGTAAGTAGTGGTTTAAAGCATCATTAATAAATATCAATCAAATGTATGAAACATTAATTGATAGTGTTAAAGCTGAGATTGAAGAAAAGAAACTAAAAGATAATAATATTTTTGTTAAAGGATGGTCATTTAGTGAGAAGTTTGGAGTATGCCCTGTACGTTGTAAGTATGAAAGTACTATTAAGTCAGTTGAAATTACTACACGACCTGATATTTGTGAAAGATTTAAACGTAATGGTATTATTTTATGTGGGTGGACATTTGAAGTACCTTTAAATAAATATTGTGATATTCAAATTAAGTTTGAAGGTGACTGGCATACCATCTTATCTTTTAATAGTAATCAGGCTCAACTGGTAGAAGTAAAACAAGAAAATGTTATTATTGAAAATAAAGTATCTAATAATGAGGTGAATGATATTAATGATATTATTACTAAGACTGTAAATGATTTTAAACGCAAATATTCTACTGTAGATACACTAAAACCCGCAGTAGAAATACTGAATCTTGGAATTTCTAAAGAATATACTCCAAATTTAATTATTGTTGATAATTTTTATGAAAATCCTGATAGTGTAAGAGATATTATTATTGATAATCCTCCACATTACATTACACATACTGACTATATTAAAAATAAATTAGAAAGTATTATGAAATGTAAAATCACCTCTTTGGATAAGTATACTTCTGAACACACAAACAATTTGTCAGTATCAACTAACCCTATTTTAATTAAGACAAGTGAGCATCAATATAGTGCTGTTATTTTCTTAACACCAAATGCCCCAATTAACGGTGGAATTACACTATATCGTTCTAAACATACGAAAAAGATGACTGTTTCTGATTCTGATAAATCTACGGTATTTCAAAATGGAAATCAAGATATTACGGAATTTGAACCAGTTGATGTAATTGGTAATCTATATAATCGTCTAGTCATCTTTAACACTCATTTAATTCATAGTATTTCTCATAACTTTGGTACAAATAATAAAAATGGCAGACTTACTCAAACTCTCTCTTTTGATATTCAAAAATAAACAAAATATATACTTAGTATAGAAATGAAAATCACTTTTGCCTCATATGTCGCTGAATATATCGGTGCTTTCTTCTTCATTCTCGCAATCTTTGCCTCTGGTGGTAATCCACTCATCATTGGTGCTGCTCTTGCCTTAGTCATCTTCCTCATTGCCTCAATCAGCGGTGGCCACGTCAATCCTGCTGTTTCCCTCGCAATGTATATGAATGGCGCCCTCAAGCCTATGGACCTCTTTAGCTACGTATTTGCTCAACTTCTCGGTGGAGCAAGTGCGTACTATGCCTACAAGATGGTTAAGGCTTAAAAACACTTTTCTTAAAAATAATCTTATTTAGCTTTAACAAATCCTAATGCTAATATACATAACGCTCCTACAACGATAATTGTAGAAGGTTTTGTTAAAAAATTTTGAAATGCTTCTTGTGTTTGTGTCTGTACAGGGGTTCCATCAGGATTATAAGTTTTTTGTGCGGCAACCCACTGGTCTCTTGTTAAATTAATAGGATTACCTAAACGGTCAGTATCTTGAACCCATCTTGTTTGTACATATCCATCCCCTGTTTGTTGAAGCCCTGTAGAATCTCCAATCCAATCCTCATTTGTATCAGGGTCCATAACTCGTCCATATGCGTCGCCTACAGGAAGTGTAACCTGTTTACATTGAGGATATCCAGAACCAAATAGCGCATTAATCAAAGGACTCGGATTAAGAGCATTTTCAGCATCTTCTACCATACCTGGAGCTAAACCCTTTAATGGCGGCAATCCCATTTCGGCCATAACCATTTTAAGTTTTTCACCCAATGCGTCACCTTGTGTAATTCCTTGCATATACTGCCACATATCCGCACCATTTGAACAAGATAGACCTGTCTTCATAAAGTAATTTACCCCAAGAGGCTGTAAAGGCATACCTTGTGTTAATCCAGTTGATGGAGCACCAAACCCAATTTGGTCAGAATAGAAACCAACACCCTTCACAGCATTAATTACATCCCCCATATCATTACCAACTTCTACACCAATTTGAGGTGGAGTCATCATAGCATCAGCAGGTTTGTAAGGAGAACCAAAGAAACCAATCCCTTCAGGAACCATACTCGGAAGGATTGATGTTCTTTTCTCAGAACCCTGTTGAGGTTTTGATTGATTTGGGTCTGGCACCACAGAGTTATTTGCGGCATTTGTTAAATTACTTAGTGAATTTGAAGCATAACTCATTCCTACTTATTTATTCATTTTAAATTAATTTATTGAACATAATAAATGACCTGTACGGAAATTAAAACTAAAAAATATCAAACTCGTAAGGGTCCACCTTACCACGCTAAGGACTGTAAAGGTTTAGTTAAAAAAGGGAATAATGGCAAAGACTATATTTCCGCCGCTGACAGCCGAGGAATCTACAAATGGATTCCTAAAGAAAGAGGACCACGTGTAACATTGAAAAAGAAGGGTGTAAAAACCTATACAATGCTTGATAATGGTTCTGATCCATTTGTCGCAGATATTACTCCCTCTCATATCGAAATCTATCGTCAAAAATTTAAAGAAGATGGAGGTGTTGAATCATATGAACGAGACAAAAAAGTAGTTGATACTTCTTACAAGAAGCTATTTGTTGGCGATAATGATTTACCCTCTTTGAAAAAAGAAAAGGCTGTAGCTCCTAAAGGAATGTATCCTGGCAATTCTATACTTATTTGTGTAGGAAAGGGAAAGTATATTTACTCTGGTCACGAGATCTATTCATTTGAAACTAAGGATGGAGAAGAAATAAAAGAATATTATTCGCCTGTTGGAAATTCTCACGTCCCATATCCATACGCGGTTGGTGAAAACTATACTTATTTTATGCTTGATAAAGAAACTGTTCCCAATGAACTCTTGAATTTAAAGGAAGACGCATACCCACAATTCTATGGTTTTACTATAAAGAACGAAGAATCTAAAAAGAAGATAGAATCATCAAAGAAAAAATTTAAAACTAAACTGATTCATAAGCGCAATATTTGGTAAACATTTTTGGGCGCTTTTTCTTAAAAAGCGCTATGCGTTCAAAATTTGAAAAGTTTGTTTCCGATACGAGCAGGGTAGCAAATATGGAATCACTCTTTAAATCTCGTACTAACCTTCCACCTGTCAAAGAACTTGAACCCTTTGAAAGCTGGGAGGATGATATTTCCAAGAAATCATTTACTCTTGATACAGACAGCTGCCCCCTCTGTTTTAACACAGATTGTCTTGACACTAGTGATTTGATTACCTGTAAAGAATGCGGCTATGTAGTCGCTCGACCTTTTGATAATACCGCTGAATACCGCTACTTCTCCCAAGAAGACCGCGGCGGTGACCCTACACGTGTTGGCGCTCCTCAAGACCCTCGTCTTCCTGAAGCTTCTCTTGGAACAGTTATTCTGAATGGATATGGAACTGCGAAAACAATGTATCGTGTTCGCAAATATCATTCCTGGAATACTGTTCCCTATAAAGAACGCTCCTTTATCCAAACTTGTGAACGCCTCTCACTTATTGGCCTTAATAAAGGTATTAATCAATCTATAATTGAAGAAGCTAAGAGCCTCTATACAACTCTACAAGACATTGGTGGACGTCAAGGTCTGAGTCGTGACGCACTTCTATCAGCCTGCCTATATATGGGTCTAAAACAATCTGGCTCTCCTCGAAAACCCAAAGAAATCGCAGACATCTTTGGCCTCAGCTCTGCCACATTCACCAAAGCTCTCAAACAAATGCAAGAAGTTATGGCTCTCGCACGTCAGAAAGGTCTACTTAATAATACTACAACAAACAAGCCTAGTCAAGCAAGTACACGTGCTACAGAATACATTCAACTACCTCTCTCTCGTCTTCCTATTCCTCGTAATCAAATGGAACATCTTAATACTCTATGTAGGAGAGTGGCAGAAAAATCTGAGGAAGCTGGTCTATCACAAGAGAATATGCCACCATCACTAGCGGCGGGCTGTGTAGCATTTGTAATTAAACGCTGTGAGATTCTAAACATTCCTATCTCTAAAATTGCTGAAGCAAGTGAAATCTCAGTAGCTACACTACAAAAGTGTCTAAGACGTCTTGAGAGCCATTCTGAAACTCTAGAAACTGTTCTCTAAAAATAACAAGCTGATATAGAATGGGCGCTGGCCAATCAATACCTAGTACATTATCAAGACAAAAAGTCTTCGATTTAACTCGTGATACACGAGCTACGATGGATGTTATACTTGATTATATGCTAAAAGAAATAACTGTACGGGACTTTCTCGCATTATCTAATCCTACAGAATGTAAGAAATATGTTGTTTTTTTAGCAAATACGCTTTATAAACACTTCTATGAACTACAAATTACTCCTGTAAAAGATAAAAAAGGTGTAATCGCATTTAGACCCATAAAAGACCTTGTAAATCCAAAAGGTGAAGACGAAATCGAAAGACAACGTCTATGCCTCACACTCGCATACTTCTATACACGTATCTTTCAAATTTATGGAGCACTAGCTTTAACTGTACTTGATGATGCTAAGTTTGTAGGAGATACAGGATTATTGCCAACTACTAAAGAGGGTCAAGATAAACTTCTATTACCACCAGGATACAGACCATATATAACTAGTGGTGGTGCTCAACCTTCTTCACAAAAACTACAAGATTTTGCTTTTATTCGAGCATTTATGGCTGATGAAACATTCTTTCCTCCAAATGATAAAGGTTTTATGACATCGTATGATGAATTAGAAGACAGTAAAGATGAAATTAGATTTTTACCTGGTCCAAAAGAAGCTACTACTCAAAAGGGTACTTTTAATATTGGATTAAAAGGTGCGCCTCTTAGTCAATACAATAAACTTACCTGTATAACTAGTGTTAAAGGTGAAGTTAGAGGTGAGCTACGAAGATTTACATTTGGAAAATTAACTTATTATAAGAAAAATGGCACAACTGAAACGGTTGAATTGCCATCAGATGTTATAACTAAAAGGGATATATCCATTGAAGCTAGACCACAGCCTGGAAAAGCCACACTTTACTTTATTAAAGATTCCTCACAAACTGTTAGTCAGTTTTTCAATGAACAATTATCCAATGTAGTAAATTATATTAGAAAGGCTAGAGAGGGCAATGTTTCAACTTATACAAGTCCGTCTGGTGTAATTATTTCTGAAAAAGGGACTGCTGAAGAACTACATCTCGCTAAAATTGTTCAAAATCTAACTCGTACTAAACCACTTGGACATTGCCTTGCTCGTGCTATTCAACTTCTTAAAACATCACCTATACCTGAAAAGGATTCTGTTAGTTACATCTGTAAAGCTAAATTCTTTGAACAACCTGCTCCATCAGGGTCTGAATCTGGTACAGTTTCAAGAAGTGGAATTCCATTACCAGGAAGTTCACTTGATAAAAGTCCAGGTATGGCGGCATTATCACAATTATTCTATGATACAGTCCTTGTTCAAACTCCTAAAATCGCTATTGGAACTAAACCATATGGTGCTGAAGGCAAATCATCTTTAGAAAGATATATTGATTTTATGAAGAAAATGGGATTACTATTTGGTGATAAACAATTCCCTGCTGGCCAGACAGAAACAGAACGTAATGCCGCTGTTAAAAAAGGTTTGGAAGGAATATCCAATAAACGTGATACTGAAATATGTAAAGGATTGCCTGAAACTTTAACAGTTCCTAAAAACACTGTTAAATCAGTATATGAAGTTGTAAATCAATTATTTCAACAACAAGTCAGACACGCAGCTGAATGTGGTAAAATAATTAGATTACTATTTGATATTAAAAAAGAAAAAGACTCAGGTCTTTATAGAATCTCTTTAAGTGATAATATCATCAAAAAGGGATTTCTTGAAATAGAAAGAGTTAATTATTTAGCTCGTGATGTCCTTGTAAAATACTATGAAAACTGTGAACGAACATATCTCAATGGTGTCTCAATTGTAATGAGTAGAAGTCCTGAAGCTATTGAGGCTCGTAAAGCAGCCGCAGCTAAAACTGGCAAACCACCTGTGGCCCCTGTTTAAACATATTCACGACGCAAACGATTTTTACCATTATCACTTCGTTTCCAATACTTGGCAATTAATACAAACAAAAACAAGAAAGATACTCCATATACTATATAATATATTCTTGGTAGAGATGGATAATATTCAATTTGTTCCAAATTCATATTAATTTAATATACAATAAGAACCCTTTATATTAATATTTGATGTCCATTGATATGTATACCAATTAAATGTACCGTCTACTTTCCATTCATTTAAATCACCTACCCATTCTGAATTCGCCCATATATAGTCAAACATATTTATCATTGAATCAGATAATTCCTTTGAAGCCTCTTTTCTGAAATTATCTGTAACATTTGAACTCTCAAACCATCCTGTAATCCATCCAATCTTTTTATTCTTTCCATTCTCCTCAAATCTTTGATACGTATCCTGAAAACATACCAATATTTTATTTGTATCTTTTTGATATAGTTTCCAGTACTGATTTGTTGATTTATTATTTCTAATCACAAATAAATTACGATTAAATTCTCTAAACATATCCATTAAACTATAAGCCTGTGTAATGGTTAGTGATGTAGTATTCTTAACTTCAATTGGCTGAGTTTCTCTAAATACATATAAGCCTGAATAAAATGGGTCATTAATTATACTTAGTTTTGGACCTTCTTTTAAAAACATTGAATATGGAATATTCTTTTTATTTACAAATAAGTGAAGTTTTGTTAAAAGATAGTCTCCAACTCCTTTTTTTCGCCATTTTGGATGAATACAGAAACAATCCTCACAATATATGTCCTGATTATCGGCTGTCACAAACAATCCCAAATAATGATATCGAATACAACCCACAATATTCTTCTCGACATCTCTCACCACAAAAATATAATCTCTTTCGCCAAGTAGCTTATCCTCAGGAATATCTAAAATAGGCGTCTGAGGAGGTTTACCAAAATATTTAATTAAAAACTCTCGAACTTCATTTATCTTTTTTGGAGTTCTCTCAATCATAGCTCCTTCCACCCCTGTTGGCGATTCGACATTTTTTCTTTCAAAAAGTAATTCTTTAAACACATCATTATTGAATTTTTCTTGAATTAAATTCTTAAAAGGATAATTAGTCCAAAACATACCCTAATATTATTACTTAA
>JACCDO011875104.1_pt1 | contig 13200 bp, 15 predicted proteins | sample 7446101 | NCBI WGS metagenome assembly JACCDO01 (sample SAMN15323440, study PRJNA562643) | freshwater metagenome | isolation source: river surface water | place: USA:Blue River Watershed | collected 2017-08-16
CGGCCATCGGTGCCGAGTAGAACGAACACTTCCGTCATGGTGGAAATGGCCCGTTCCATATGGGTGTGCAGCGCGGTTAGTTCGTTGGCGCGGCGGCGTAACTCTTCTTTTTGCCGTTCTTGGGTTTCAATGAGGGTGTCTAGAGTTTGATTGCTCAGTAGCAACTCTTCTTCTAAAGCGGTGTTGGCTTGGCGTAGGGTGGCTAATTCTTCTTGTAACTCGCTCAGGGCAATACTGTTAATGGTGGTGCTGTGGTTGTCGGGGATTTGCACTAAAAACCCGTGCTCCGTGCGCCAAGTGGGGAAATGAGGATCGCCCTGATTGTTGAGGTCAATGATTAAGCCGTGGCAGTGGCACACCAAGCGTTTTTGAGGGTCGAGGGGGACTTGGCCCAGATGTGCGCCTTCATGGGGACAGTGCATGGGCAAGGTGCGATAGCCATCATCCAGCTTAATGACCTGAAAACACTCGGCTTGGCTGTGCTGGGGAAGGCGTAGCTTGATCTTCCAGCGGGTGTCATGGCCCGCAATAAAGGTTTGCCATTGGGTAATTTCAATTAAAGCCACGATTTACCTCTCGAACCATTGGCGCTGAATGAGTTGGCAGGCATCGCTAACCGCCTGCTGGAGCGCCGGGCTTAGGCCCAGTGTGAATGGTGTCAGGGTGGTGATTTCTGCCACAAGTAAACTCATTTCCGGTACGGGCTGCACCAAGGTCTGTACGGTGCGCAATAAATAGCCTACATCGCCACCATGGGCGCTGCTGCCGACCAGCTCTGGCCAGTGGGGCGCTGGGTAGCAATGCAGGCGCCCCGCTTGGCTACCGGCCATCACATCCACCACTAATAGGCGTGGACAATCACAAAATAAATGCCAGCTGTCCAAGCCACGGGTGCCCGCATCAATGATGGTAACGTGCTCAGGGGTGGTTTGGGCGAGTAGGGCTTGGGCCAGGGCGGGGCCGAAACCGTCATCACCGTGAAGTGGGTTGCCAAAGCACAGTATGCGCAGGGGTTCAGACATGAATACTCATTTTTTGTCCCAAGTAATGCACGGTGCACACCATGCACGGGTCGTGGGAGCGCACGATGTGGCCGATTTCGATAGGGTTGTTCAGGTCTTTTATTTCTAAGCCAATCAGGCTGTGTTCCCAATGGCCCGGTAGGCCCGTGCTATCACGGGGGGAGGCATTCCAGGCGGTGGGGGTGACGATTTGGTATTTTTCAATGCGGCCATCTTTCACCCTCAGCCAGTGTCCCAACGCACCACGAGCGGCCTCGGCCATGCCAAAACTGGCGCCGTCCGGCCAATTGTGTTGGTCATGGGGAACGATGTGGGGTGTGTTGCTGGCGGTTTTTAGGGCGTTCAATAACTGCTGCATGGTTTGCAAGCCATAAGCGGCCCGGCGCAGACGGGCGAATTGCCGCACCCAGACGCTATCGCCGCGCTGTTTCAGCAAGTCACCAATAAGCGCTTCACCGGAGATACGCAATTCGGCCAAGGGGCCGGTTTGGACGACTTTTTCCCCGTAGCGCGGCGCTTTGGCCCAGGTGTAGCGATCACTGCCCGTTTGATGGTGGGGAATGGTTTCGCCCTGCCAAGGGTGGCGCCCGCCGCCGTAATCTAAAAACCAAGAGTGGCGGACATGCTCGTTAATCTCTAAGTGGTTTAGCGCCTCTGTTTGCCCGGTGTCGGCGTTATAAAAGCCGGGCACGAAGGGGCCGCGCATGTCTTCATCTAAATCCGGCAAGCCGTAGCTAATCATGTGGCCGGTGCCTTGGCCGATGTTGTCTAGGCCGACGTCGCGGCAAAAGTGATAGAGCCGTCCAATGGCGCTGAGATGGCGGCCACTGGCCGGGGCGAACCAGTTATCTAGGTCGCTGGCGCTGTTGAGCGCCAGCCATGCGGCAATAGGGCCGCCAATCAGTTCGTTTTCAAACCAGTGGCGCGTGCTGTTGAGCAGGCTTTCACTATCGAGAATGCGCCGGGCGGTGGCGGGTAGGGTGATGCCGCCGGGCACCATCCATGAGGAGTGGGGCCATTGCCCCGCAAAAATCGCCACTAGGCTGGGGAGATTGCGACTGACTTGCAAACACGAGCGGCTGACCGTGCCTTTGAGTTCGGTAAACGCCTCGCTGATGGCTGCGAAGTAGGGGCTGTTTTGGTAACGGTTTTGGCATAAATCGGGCGCAAAAAACAAAAAACTTTGCCGCAAGTCGCTTTGCACAATTTCCGCTAAGGCGCAGAGATTGCGCACCAGTTGGGCGTGGCGCGGGGCTTGGATTTCGGCCAATTGCTCTAGGGCCAGTACGGCGCTGTATAAGTGCGCGGTGCCACAAATGCCGCATACGCGGGGGGTGAGTACCAAGGCATCCATAGGCGCCCGGCCAATCAAAATCTGTTCGAAGCCGCGATACATGGAGCCAATGCAACGTGCGTCTACGATGCGTTGATCTTCGATGTCCACTTGGAGGGCCAAATCGCCCTCTACGCGGTTGAGGTCGATGTCCAAGCTGATGCGAGCCATGCTGAATGTCCTAAAGAGCGCAAGTCGAAGGGAAGAAAACGGCGTGGGGGCTTAGATTTCCATGTCACGAGCGACGACGCGCTCGGGGGCAGCGGCTTTCGCGAGGTTTTTGTAGGCCATGTATTTGGCGCGGGCGACGCCCAAAGGCAACATTTTGGGAATGTGTCCTATCTTTTCGGTGACGAAGAAGGGGCGCTCCTGGGGAAAGTGGGGTGAGGTGCAACCCACACAGGGTACGCCAGCACGGGTTTTGCTGCTAATGCCATTCCAAAGCTCTGTGTTGCATGAGGCAGAGGTCATGGGGCCTTGGCAGCCCAAATTAAAGAACATGCAGCCACGTCCCCCCAAATTGACTTCTTCGATGTCGTATTCATGGTACTCGTTACGGGTGCAGCCTTGGTGTACCAGCGTGGAATACAGCAGTGTTGGGCGGTTGAGATGGTCGAGTTCCAGCGGCGTGTCTTGGGCGAGCAAGGCGAGCACTTTGCTGATGGTATTGGGGTGGGTGGGGCAGCCCGGTAAATTAATTACTGGTAAACCGGCGCGGCTGCGCCATTCTGACCCCAGTAAACCGCCGCTTTCGGCACGGAAAAATTGCAGGCCCGTGCAGTCTGTGGGGTTTTCGGAGGCGGCTTGCACGCCACCATGGGCGGAGCAGGTGCCCACGGCCACGACGTAACGGGCTTGGTCGGCTAACTCTTGTACGAGCTGGATTTTGGGAATGCCATGCCAAGCATCAAACGCGCCCGTGCCCATGGGGCCCAGCAACAAGCTGCCTTCTACACATAGAATGTCGAGCTGAGGGTTTTGGCGTTGTGCCGCGAGCACTTGGGCAAACGAGCGCTGGGCGGTGAGGGATGGATGCCACAGCACTTCGATTTGATATTGGCCTAACAGATCTTCAAGAGAAGGGCGCTCAGCACAAAGCAAGGCCATGCTGTCGCCACCGCAGCCACCCGTTTGCATCCAGATTAGTGTTTTACTCATGGTCGGGGTCTCCTTGGGCGGGTGGTGCATCGCTAATACGAAAGATATAGTCTATGCCTAATCATAGCGGTATGCGCTAGCTCAAGCGCGTGAGATAGTTGGCAGGGCTTATGGTTTGCCTGAAGTGAATAGATTGGCTTGGAAAGGTGAAATATGGAAACGTTGGCAGATTTGGTTATTGCCCCGAAATGGATGATCCCGGTACAGCCCGCTGGGGTGACGTTGCAAGATCATGCTTTGGTGATACGTCAGGGCAAGATTGTTGATATTTTGCCGACCAGTGCCGCAGAAGCGCGTTATGCCTCCGTGCGTTGGCAACGCTTGCCCGAGCATGTGCTGATTCCGGGCTTGGTCAATGCCCATGCCCATGCGGCCATGTGTTTGCTGCGAGGGGTGGCGGATGATTTGCCGCTGATGGAGTGGCTGCAAGAGCACATTTGGCCCTTGGAGGGGCAGCATGTGTCGCCGGGATTTGTGCGCGATGGCAGCTTGCTGGCCTGTGCGGAAATGCTGCGCGCTGGCGTGACCTGTTTCAACGACATGTATTTCTTCCCCAAAGCCACCGCTGAAGCGGCCTTGGAAAGGGGCATGCGGGCGGCGCTGGGCTTGATCGTCACTGATTTTCCCACGCCTTATGGCGATGATGCGGCGGATTACCTCAATAAAGGTTTGGCGCTGCGCAGTGAGTATCTGGGTGAAGATCGGTTGTCGTTTTCCCTCGCCCCCCATGCGCCTTATACCGTGTCAGACCCGAGTTTTAGCCGTATACAGACCTTGGCGGAACACTTGGATGTGCCGATTCATGTGCATATTCACGAGACACAACATGAAGTGGACGAGAGTGTGCAACAGCATGGGGTACGGCCCCTGGCGCGTTTGCATCGTTTGGGTTTGCTGGGGCCGCGTTTAATTGGTGTGCATGCGGTGCATTTGAATGAAATGGAATTGGATTTATTGGCCCAACACGGCGCTCATTTAGTCCATTGTCCAATTTCTAATATGAAATTGGCGAGCGGAATTGCACCTGTGGCTCAAGCTTTACAGCGCGGCATTAATGTGGCCTTGGGTACAGATGGTGCCGCAAGTAATAATCGTCTCGATATTCTCCAAGAAATGCGCCAAGCGGCCTTGTTAGCCAAAGTGGTTACGGGTAACGCTGCTGAGTTGCCTGCTCATCAGGCTTTGTTTATGGCCACCTTGGGGGGGGCGAAAGCATTGGGTTTGGATAATCGGATTGGTTCTTTAGAGGTGGGAAAAGAAGCCGATTGCTGTGCGCTGCCCTTGTCCGATCTCGCTATCGCGCCCTGTTTCCAGCCGGTGTCACATTTGCTTTATGCCGCAGGACGAGAGCATGTTAGTCATGTGTGGGTACAGGGCCAATTACGCGTAGAGAATGGTCAATTGTTACTGCCCGTTAAATCCAAGCTCCAGGACATTGCGAACCTGTGGCAAAATAGACTACGCTTGTCTGCTAATTGAAAGCGGTCTAGCGCTTTTTTGTGATAACAAAAACGTTAGATTCGCCAAATGGTGCGGCTTTTATGTCATGGGCCTGAAAAAATACTTTGATATTTTGCCCAGGACTGATTTTCAATAACTCAATCGAGGGGAAATATGATCAAGACTACTTCTAAGCTGGCTTTGTCCGCTGCTGTGGCTGCGGCTCTGGGCTTGGTTTCCGTTGCTGCTGTGGCTGCTGACGCCGCTCCCGCTGGCAATACCTCTACCACCGGCTACGTGGTGGATCAACGTGGTGCCGTGGTGAAGAGCGGTGCTGGCTTGTGCTGGCGCACCGGTTACTGGACCCCCGCCATGGCTAACGTGGAGTGCGATCCGGATCTGGTGCCCAAGGTTATCGAAGCCGTTGCTCCCAAGGCTGCTCCTGCTCCCGCTCCTGTGGTGGCTGCTCCTGTGCCCGCTTCCAAGAAAGTGACCTTGTCTGCTGACGCCCTGTTCGACTTCAACCAAGCTACCCTGCGTGAAGAAGGCAAGGGCAAGCTGGCTGATCTGGTGAAGCAAGCCGGTCAACTGAACCTGGAAGTGATTATCGCTGTGGGTCACGCTGACCGTCTGGGTAAGGATGCTTACAATCAGAAGCTGTCCGAACAACGTGCCGCCGCTGTTAAGGCTTTCTTGACCTCCAAGGGTATCCCTGACAACAAGGTGTACACCGAAGGCAAGGGCAAGAAGATGCCCGTGACCGGCAAGGCTTGCGACAAGATGGGTGCCGAGTCCCACAGCAACAAGAAGCTGGTGGCTTGCTTGCAACCTGACCGTCGTGTGGAAATCGAGCTGATCGGTACCACCAAGTAAGTTTCGTCTTACTCAAGAAAGCCCCGCTGGTTCGCCAGCGGGGCTTTTCTTTTGCCCGGAACAACACCATCCGGTACCATCTTGGGCTTGTCTTCAACAAGGGAAGTAACCATGACTAATGCAGATCCGAGTGAACTCCAGAAATTCGGCGACTTAGCCCATCGGTGGTGGGATCCTAATTCGGAGTTCCGGCCTTTGCATGACATCAACCCGCTGCGCTTGGATTGGATCGATCAGGCTGTGGGCTTAAAGGGTAAGCGCGTAGTGGATGTGGGCTGTGGCGGTGGCTTGCTGTCGGAAGGCATGGCCAGTCGTGGCGCTGAAGTAACTGGGATTGATCTGTCAGAAAAGCCGCTGGGCGTAGCCAAGCTACATCTGTATGAAAGTGGCCTGAGCGTTGATTATCGTCTGTGCGCCGCCGAGCAATTGGCCCAAGAGATGCCCGCCGCGTTCGATGTGGTGACGTGCTTGGAAATGCTGGAACATGTGCCCGATCCAGCCAGTACCGTGGCGGCGTGTGCGGCCTTGGTCAAGCCGGGGGGGGCTGTGTTTGTATCCACCTTGAATCGCAATCTCAAGTCCTACCTGTTGGCGGTGATTGGTGCTGAGTATGTGTTGCGCCTGCTGCCTAAGGGTACCCACGACTATGCGCGCTTTATCAAGCCGTCTGAGCTGGCGCGCATGGCTCGGCAGGTCGGCTTGGAGATGGAAGCGCTGGTGGGCATGAGCTACAACCCCTTCAGTAAGACCTATGCCCTGGGTCGAGACACGGACGTGAACTATCTGATGCGTTTGCGTCGTCCCCTTTAAGGATCGCTATGTGTGCAGCGGCTACACAGGCGGTGCTGTTTGATTTAGACGGCACCTTTGCGGATACGGCCCCAGACTTGGGCGCAGCATTGAACGCGGTATTAGCCCAAGAAGGGCGTGCCCCCGTGCCGTTTGACGTGTTTCGTCCTCATACCTCAGCGGGCACCCGTGGCATGCTGGGGGTGGGGTTTGGTATTAAGCCGGACGATCCCGCGTATCCGCCGTTGGCAGAACGCTTTTTGGCGCACTACGCGGCGAATCTTTGCGTGCACACCTGTTTGTTTGCCGGTGTGGAAGACATGATTTTGGGTTTGGAGCAGCGCGGGATTGCGTGGGGCATCGTGACCAATAAACCCGCTCGTTATACCGAGCCGTTGCTGGATGCCATGGGATGGTCAGCCCGTGCTGCGTGTCGCATTAGTGGTGATTCCGCGCCCTTGCCCAAACCAGCGCCAGATCCCTTGTGGCTGGCGTGTCGGCAAATTGCTTGTGAGCCGCAGCGTTGCTTGTATGTGGGCGACGATTTGCGCGATGTGCAAGCAGGTCGGGCGGCGGGTATGGTGACAGTGGCTGTGCGCTGGGGGTATTTGGGTACGGGTGTGCCAGTGGAAGAGTGGGGCGCTGACTACATCATCGACCACCCTATGGAACTGTTGGCCTTGGTGTAAGGCCTGCTTTCCCGCGCCTGATATGTGTTTTGTTGTAGTTGATTGCTATGGGAGGTTGTTATGAGTCACAAGCATGCAAACTTGCTGCGGACGATTTTTCACGATCCTATCAATGCCAATATTCACTGGCGGGAAGTGGAATCGCTACTGCTACATCTGGGCGCGGAAGTGGAGGGGAGTCATGGCGCCCGTTTTCGGATTGTGCTGAAGGGCATGGAATTCTTTTTCCATCACCCCCACAACAGCAGCACCTGCAATAAGCCCTCTATTAAAGAGTTGCGCGAATTTTTGGCGCGGGTGGGCGTTACGCCGAGTACTTACGAGGCGGATAAGCTGGAATAAATTGAGCGGGAGTAGGGCAGGGGCGGCGTGAGTCCGGCCCCTGTGAGGCTAAATGCTTAGTCTGGCTGGAGATCGTGCCGTGTGGCATCGGCCCAGCAGTTGGGGGTTTCGTAGAGGCGAACTTGCTCTAGTCGTAGCTGGTTGCCGTAGCTGTCGTGATAGGCGGAATCCAAAATCTGGAAGGCAATGCGAGCAAGATTTTCTGCGGTCGGTACGTCGTCCAGAATGACCGTTTTGTGATTGGGTAAGCTATTTAGAAATTCAATCACTTGGCTATCAGCGCGCCACGCTAAAAAAGCGTGATCCCACTGCGACACGATATGGGTCTGCGCGATAGTTTTAACATCGGAAAAGTCCATCACCATACCGTTGCTGGAGTCGCCGTCTTGGCGAATGATCTGGCCGGATAGGGTGATTTCTAACACGTAACGGTGCCCGTGGAGGTGGCGGCACTGGCTGCGGTGATCCGGGATACGGTGCCCGGCGTCGAATTCGAGGCGGCGCGTGATGCGCATGACTTTGGAATTAAATGAATCAATCGAGGCGCGATTATAGCACTCGCTATGCGATTGTTCGGAAGCCTCTTTTTCGAAATGAATGCTTAATAGTGGTGCGTATTTATGAGTAAAACCCTGTCTGTTTATGACCATAGTCGGGCTTCAGCCGGACTGCGTTATGTCTATCCAGTGATTTCTCGGCGTGCTGGCGGGGTGTCCTTGGGGATTAATCTCAATCCTAACAATGCGTGCAACTGGCGTTGCTTGTATTGTCAGGTACCGGATTTAAGCCGAGGCGGCCCGCCTCCCCTGGCTATGGCGGAGCTGGAAGGGGAGTTATGCGGTTTTCTCGCGCCAGCCCAGTTCGCCGAGTTCATGGATCAGCAGGTGCCGGACGGTATGCGGCAATTGGTTGATGTGGCGTTTTCTGGCAATGGCGAGCCCACCAGTGCGCCGGAGTTTGCCGATGCTGTGGCGGTGGTGGTGCGTGTGCTGGCGGACTTGGGCTACCAGGGGCGTTTACCCATACGGCTCATTACCAATGGCAGCTTGTTAGATCGTCCCGTGGTGCAGGCTGGGTTGAAGAGCATCGCCGCGTGGGGTGGGGAGGTGTGGTTTAAGTTGGATGCAGCCACCCCGGAACGCATGCACATCGTCAACGGTGTCAGCGTGCCCCCAGACATAGTGGCGCGGCGCCTGCGCTTGAGTGCCCAGTGTTGTCCGACTTGGGTGCAGACCTGTGTGTTTGCTTTGGATGGCGAGGCGCCCAGTGCCGCCGAATGGCAGGCCTATTTAGCGCTTTTGGAGCAGGTGGGAGCGGCGAATTTGCAGGGGGTATTGCTGTATGGCCTAGCGCGGCCTTCTTTGCAGCCCGGTGCTGAGCGTTTGGCCCGCTTATCCGAAGCTGAAATGGGCAATTTGGCCGCCCAAATACGACAACAGGGACTGGCTGTGAAGCTCAGTCCCTGATGCATGGAAACCGGTGTGCAGCAAACCGATTAGGCGCCTGCCTTCTTCTTAGCGCGGGCGGCCTTCTTCAGTTCTTTGAAGCGCTCAGGATCGGTGGCTTTCAGGTATTCCACCACTTCCATGTCTTCCTTCTTTACCTTGGTGATGTCCACTTGTTCGATGTGAATCAAGCGCAGCAGGGCTTGCACGGGGCGGGGCATGTTGCGACCGCTTTCGTAGCGAGAGCCGCCGCTTTGGGTCACGCCCAGTTTGGACCAAAACTGGGATTGGTTCATGCCCAGTTTGTGACGGATTTCGCGAACATCAATTTTTTCCATGGTTTTCATGTGGTTGCCTTTTTAGAAAACGGTGTGGGACTTAAAAAAACCTGCCAAGCCCCTTAGCAGCTTTCGGGTAGGGCGGGGGCGATTTAGGGCATTGCCCTATTTAATTCCGCTATAGACCTACTAAAGTTATATCTTAGCCCCATTGTATCTATTTCAACTTTATTTCCCAAGCGAAAATTGAAAAAAATCATATTTTCTTGCTCAAAAGCTTATCTTGCATTAGTGAATTAGTTAATTCTAACGCCTTTCTGACGGTTTTCTCGGTATCTCAATGACGCTCTCAAGGGTTTACTTTGCCCAGAAGGCCTGAAAATCAGTTAAAATGCTTGTTTTTGCAATCCAGGCTACGATCCAACATGGCGTTGATAGTTCAAAAATACGGCGGCACTTCAGTCGGTAATCCTGAGCGCATCAAAAATGTAGCGCGCCGGGTCATCCGTTACGCAGCACAGGGGCACAAGGTTGTCGTTGTTGTTTCTGCGATGAGCGGCGAAACCAACCGCTTGCTTGCCCTAGCTAAAGAAGTTCAATCCAGTCCAGATCCCCGCGAGTTGGACGTGATGGTGTCCACAGGCGAGCAAGTGACCATTGGTCTCTTGTCCATGGCCTTGATCGAAGCCGGTCAAAAGGCCCGCTCTTACACCGGCTCTCAAGTACGCATCCTGACCGATAGTGCCTTCACCAAGGCCCGCATTCTCTCTATCGACGAAGCTCGCATTCGTGCTGATTTGGATGCAGGCAACGTGGTTGTGGTGGCCGGTTTCCAAGGTGTGGACGAAGACGGCAACATCACGACCTTGGGTCGTGGCGGCTCTGATACCACCGGCGTGGCGCTGGCGGCGGCTCTCAAGGCTGACGAATGCCAGATCTACACTGACGTTGATGGTGTGTACACCACCGACCCCCGCATCGTCCCCGAAGCCCGCAAGCTGGACAGCATTACGTTTGAAGAAATGCTGGAAATGGCCAGCCTGGGCTCCAAGGTTCTGCAAATTCGTTCGGTCGAGTTTGCTGGCAAATACAAGGTCAAACTGCGCGTTCTTTCCAGCTTCCAAGACGAAGGGGAAGGAACCCTCATTACCACCGAGGAAGATAACAAGATGGAACAACCGATCATTTCCGGCATCGCCTTTAACCGTGACGAAGCCAAGATCACCGTGTTGGGCGTGCCCGACCGTCCCGGTATCGCCTACCAAATTTTGGGCCCCGTGGCGGATGCCAACATCGACGTGGATATGATCATTCAAAACGTCGGCCACGATGCCACTACCGACTTCTCTTTCACCGTGAATCGCGGCGATTTCGCCCGTGCCAAGGCCATTCTGGAAGAGCAAGTGAAGGGCAGCATCGGCGCTCGCGAAATCGTGGGTGACAACCGCATCGCCAAGGTGTCCGTGGTCGGTGTGGGTATGCGCTCCCACGTGGGTATCGCCAGCAAGATGTTCCGTACCCTGTCTGAAGAAGGTATCAACATCCAAATGATCTCCACGTCCGAAATCAAGATTTCTGTGGTGATCGACGAGAAGTACCTGGAGCTGGCTGTGCGCGTGCTGCACAAGGCTTTCGGCTTGGATCAAGAAGCCGCCGCCTAAGTTAAGACTTTAGGTGAAAAGCGACTGCCAATTGTTTGACAACATACAATAAGTCGCGTACTATACGCACCGCGTTCGCAGCTACAGAAATGTTTCTCCGAACGACTGGAGAGATGGCCGAGAGGTCGAAGGCACTCCCCTGCTAAGGGAGCATACGAGCTAAAACTTGTATCGAGGGTTCGAATCCCTCTCTCTCCGCCAAATGCGGATAAAAAAGCCCAGAGCAATCTGGGCTTTTTTACGTCTACCGGCAGGCACCTTGGGTGCTCCCAAGGGCCTGCTCGTTTGTGCGCTCTTAGCGCAATTTCAATTCCTGCAAAATCGTGGTGGAAATCTCCTCGATGGATTTGGTAGACGAATCCAGCCAGCGAATCCCTTCCCGGCGCATCATCTTTTCTGCCTCAGCCACTTCATAGCGGCAATTGGCCAGGGACGCATAGCGGCTGCCTGCGCGCCGCTCTTCCCGTATCTGTGCCAAGCGTTCCGGTTGGATCGTCAAGCCAAACAACTTAGCCCGGTGTTTTTCCAGAGAGCCGGGCAAGTATCCCCGGTCAAAGTCCTCAGGAATCAGCGGGAAGTTGGCCGCTTTTAGGCCGAACTGCATGGCCAGATACAACGAGGTGGGCGTTTTGCCGCAGCGTGACACCGCTACCAGAATCACATCCGACTCTTCCAAATCCCGGTCAGTAATCCCATCATCGTGGGCCAAGGTGTAATTAATGGCCTCGATGCGCTTCTTGTAGTCAGAACTATCCGCGCTGCCGTGGGAACGTCCCACCGTATGGTTAGAGCGCAGCCCCAATTCCGCTTCCAGCGGTGCCAGAAAAGTATTGAAGTACGACAAACAGAAGGCATCCGCCTGATGCACCAGCGAGGAAATTTCTGGATTGACCAAGGTGGTAAACACAATAGGGCGCATGCCATCCAACTCGCCTTGCCCATTAATCCGCGCCACTGCCTCCTGCGCTTTTTCCAGACTATCCAAGAACGGAATCCGAATCTGCTTGAATTCCACCCCCTCAAACTGACTCAACAAACTATAGCCCAGCGCCTCAACCGTCAAAGCCGTGCCATCCGAAACAAAAAATACAGTGCGTTTAAGCATGGAAACACCCAATTAATCAGGAAAAAACAGTGTAACTCCTTGGTCACTCCTGTCCAAACAAGGGTGCAACAATCCCAGAGCGATGCCCATAGTCGCCGCCCCTACTGGCGAACAAAGCCCAGCATGACCGGGAATTTGATGGTTTTGTTGGGCTTCGTGCCTCAGCCCAACTGACGCGGGCTCAGATAAAGAAGAATGTGCTTGGGGCTACGCCAACCAGTTTTCCAGGCTTAGCCCCGTCACTCGACTGAATTCGCGAGTGTTGTCCGTGACCAGCGTCATGTCCAGGGCCAGGGCGTGGGCGGCGATGAGCAGGTCGTTGGGGCCGATGGGCGTCCCGGCTTTCTCCAGGGTGGAACGGATTTCCCCGTAACGTCGATCCGCCGGGGATTCCAGAGGCAGGACATCCAGGGCAGAGAGGATCAGCTCCAGTTGCCGGGACAGCCGGGGTGAGCCGAGCTTGGCAGCGCCGTATTGCAATTCGCTGGACACGATGATGCTGGTGCAGATTCGGGCATCCGGCAACGTGGCGAGCTTTTGGGCGCATCGTCCCTGGGGTTGGCGCACCAAGTCGGAAATAATGTTGGTGTCCAGGAGATAGCCGCCACTCACAGAGGCACCTCTTCCACCGGCAGTAGCCCCGCATCCACATCCGGGAAGCGCTCTTCCAGCGGCTCCAGGGTGGCCAGCAGTTCCAGCAGCCTGGGCGCTTGCACCGGCTCAATAATGAGCCGGTTCCCTTCCCGAGTCAGAATGGCCTCCGTTCCCGGTAATTCGAACTCACGAGGTATCCGCAGCGCCTGATTAGCGCCATTGCGGAACAATCGAACGTGGCGTTGAGTTTGCATGCTCGCTCCAGTGGCATAGGTGTGGGCCTATGCTAACACAGGGGAGTGCGTCGGGAGGGGCCTAGGCTGGGCAGACGAAGGAAGCCCAGCAGGGTGGAGAGTGTGGAGCCCTTGTTGGGCTTCGTGCCTTAGTTTAACTTACGCGCTTTAGATGGGCGGTTCAGGAGCACGAGCATGAAATCCGTAGCGCTTGGCGGCGGCACTTCCCCGGTGGAAG
>JACCDO010430014.1_pt1 | contig 13198 bp, 7 predicted proteins | sample 7446101 | NCBI WGS metagenome assembly JACCDO01 (sample SAMN15323440, study PRJNA562643) | freshwater metagenome | isolation source: river surface water | place: USA:Blue River Watershed | collected 2017-08-16
AACAGATGAAGATAATATTATTAATGACTTAAAAAAAAAATATAAAGTGCAAGAATTTGTTAAAATCGTCGAGTCTGTCGCTACTAAAGAAGTCGATGATATTTCTTTATCAGAATATTTAGCGCAAAATCCTTTAAAAAAAGATATTCTTAAATTGCATAGAGAAATTGAAAAATCATTAAATAAAAAAGAAATTAATGGGAAAAAAGTTGTAGAATTTTGTTGTTTAAGTTTTGATAATATGTTATCGTATGGCGAAGGCAATAAAATAAATTTTGATTCATTTGATAAACATCGTATTATTGGTATTATGGCTCCAAATCATTATGGTAAATCAGCAATTATTGATATTCTTCTTTTTACGATGTTTGGAAAATTTTCGAGAGGAACGGCAAAAGATATTTTAAACAAATCAAAAGAACATTTTTCTTGTTCATTAACTTTTAAATGTGATGGTCGAGTATTTAAAATCGAAAGAAGTGGGAAAGGAGCAAAATTTTATGAAATAATAGATGATGAATATCATGACTTAAGTGGCATTAGTAGAATTGAAACAGATGAAAAGATATGTTGTTATGTCGGAACATACGACCAATATATTAACACTTATTTTACATTACAAAGTGGGAAAAATAATTTTTCTGATATGAAACCACTTGAAAGAAAAAATTATTTATATCAAGTATTAAATATTAATCATTATGAAGAATTGTTGGAAACTGCTAAAGAAAAACATAAAGAAGTAAAAATTCGTCTCGCTATTATAAAAGAAATGTCTCTCAAATATGATTATGCTACTTATAAAAACAGATATTATACAACTTTCGTTAATCATTATAGGGCAGAAAAAGAATTAGCGACGCTTAAAAAAAAAGAGTATGAATATTATTACGACGTTAATGTTGTGGAGAAGGAAATTGCTAAAATTAGTGAAGAAATAAAAAAGAATAATTCTTTATTAGAAGATGATGAGATTAATGTCGAGAAAAGAGAAGAATATATTGCGATGGTTAAAGTAGCGAAAGAGAGAATTAAAGAAATCGATGAAGTATTAAGTGAATTAAGAATAGTTTATGTAGAAAATGATTCAGAGAAAGAAATTATTTTGCCAGATAAACCAAAAAGAAACAAAAGTAAATTAATATTAGAAAAAGAAAGATGCGAAGAATATAAATGTGATAAATATACATATGATTTTAGTCGTAAAGAATTTGAAAGAAAAGGAGCAGAATTTTCTGATAATTGTGAAATTTGTCAAAAAAATAAATTAATATTTGGGTGCGATGAATTAAAATATTATTATGATTATAGTCGTGAGGAAAGGCAGAAAGCAGAAAATAATTTAAATGCAATGAATTATTGTGTTTGGAAGTATTATGAGAATAGAATAAAATTAATTAATTGTGAAATAAATAAAATCGATGAATACGATAGATTGGTGGTAGAAAAAGAAAAATTGGATGCAATTAAAGAAGTAATTAAAAATAATGAGAAGGTGCAAAAAGAAATCGATGCATTAAAAGAAGAAAGAAAAAAACAAATTGCTATATGCGATAGGTATGAGAATATAATAGATATGGGTGATAATGATAAATTAACACAAATGCTAAAAGAGAAGAAAGAAATATTAGTACTTGCAAAAGAACAAGCAGAAGAAAAGAAAAAAGAAGAAAAAATAATTGTGTTGAAAGATAATTTGAATAGTTATAAATCAAAATTGAGAGAAATAGATAGTAAATTGAACGAGATTGAAAAAATTAATAATGAATTAGAGAGTTTGGAACATGAAAATGAAGTATATAAAAACTATACGAAAGCGATACATGGGAATGGGTTACCAACGAGTATTTTACAAAAATATTTACCGAAAATCGAGATGAAAATAAACAATATTTTAAGTTCAATAACGACTTTTACATTATCATTTTCGCAATTAGAATTACAAATCGAATATCCTGATTCATCATATAGTCTACGTCTGGCTTCTGGATTTGAAAAATTTATAAGTAATTTGGCGATTCGAATGGCACTTACTGAATTGACTGATATTGTTAAACCAAATTTGATGATTATAGATGAAGGATGGAGTTGCTTAGACAGCACTAATTTAAATAATGTAAGTTCTGTTATGAATTTTTTGAGAGAACAATTTGATTATGTTATTATTATTAGTCATTTAGACCAATTGAAAGGAGAAGTCGATGAAATACTGACTATTAATCGTGAAAATAATTTTAGTTTTATACAAAAATAAAATTATGATTGCAATCGTTTAATAAAATTGGATGTATCAGCAAGTAATTTTAATTGTGGAAATGATTTTGTTTCTGGGTCATTATTTGAAACAACGCAAAATAAATTTACATTTTTTACTGCAATTAAAATAACATCAGCAACATCTTGAATTAACGCTCTATGTGTACAAAAAACTTGGTTGCTTTTATATCCTGTTTTCAACATATTGGTTACTATTTTGTCATTATTTTCTTTTATGACTTTGAAAGAGTCGTGATTATCTTTCGATAAAAACGTAATTTCGTTAAACTTTGTAGGAGCTGAATTAGTAACTGTGAATCCTTTTCCTATTAATAAATATTTATCCATGTTGTTGTTTTTAAAAGGCAACTCTAAAGCAATACCAGCAGGAGCATTTTTATTGTTAATTTGTTCGTATATAACGCTACCTTTAATATATTCATACACATTTTTCATGTCTGTAGCATTAGACACAGATGTTGCTGATGTCGCAGCTCTATGCAAAGGATTTTTCTTTTTGAGAACTGAATCGAGTAATCCATTAATGTTTTCATTGATGTAATAACCTTCATATACATTGTACATTTTACGTATTGTCTCTTCAATATTTTGTGTTGTACTTGGCTGAACAAGCCCGTGTAATATACGTGCAGACATATCAACAAGAATACCAAAATAATTATTCCTTATTAAAACGTTTATTAATGTAGGAAACAATATTTGTAATGCTTTGTCACACATTAAATCATCGGCGGCGGTATTTTTTATATTACATGTATCAAATAGAGATTTACTTTCAAAAAAGGTATGATTGTTATACGTTCCTTTTTTCAAAAATAAATTAAAGTTGTTCGCTATCTGAGTGGGGCGTTTTTCTATTACGTCGCTAATGAAATCAACCACATCATCTAATGTTTTATTAATGTTTATTGTATCATTAGACTTAAATAAATGCCATATTGGAACATCGTTGGTTGATCCTTTAAACGGTAAGGTAATTTCAGTACCCATAAACTGTTTTAAAATATATTTTGCTACATCTTTGTCTATATTATAAACATTTATTAACATATCAAATATATATTTATTTGCTCCAGGAATTGACGGAATCAATAATGGATGAACTGTTAATTTTAACATAGTTGTTATTTCATCGGGAGTTGTCGGAGTATATCCGTCGAAAAAGTGCGACGACTCAACATATGAAGGAATAATTTCTTCTTTTCCAGGTAAATCTATAATTATAAAAGGTGTGTATTTACCATTGTCAAATATTTGGAATTCATATACAACATATCCACGAGAACTGGACGGGTTATTAACTGTTTCTGCAACCCTTTTTATTATATGCCTAAACGCATTCTTGACATCAGTTCCTTTTTCTCGGTAATCATCTATTTTAGACACAAATTTTTTCAGATTTTTTGTTACAGCATCGATATCATTTATTATTTTATAACCATTGAATTCATCATCAGTTGGATTGGTTTGTTCCTTCGGATCAGTCATTTCTGTGACAAATTTTGATATTTTATCCGTTGAATTTACTATGATAGGCTTATCTATTGAAAACTCACCTGAACCATTATCAGACAATTTATATTTAATCAATATTTGATTTGGTTGCAAATATTTATTTATGTCAGTACCATTTCCACCGGCCTCAATATCTTTGTACCATTCTTGTATCATTTGCCAATAAGAAGAATATGCAGTTCCAAGGCCATATAATTCATATACACGAAATAGCGTCCCTTTCTGTGTCAGTAATTCTTTCATAACAGAAGAGACAACGCCATCGACATCATCTCCGCCAAAAATAGAATATGTCTTCCCTGTTCCACTATATCCATACGTTAACATTAATATACCTATACCATCAATTAATTGTTGAACAATGTTCATGTACTTTGAAATATCATTACTATCTGGAAAACTTTGAGAATCAAAAACGTTTGCAAACGGGATTTCTAATTTACCATCAAAATTATCTATTATTATTTTTTTTATATTGTCAATACTATTAATTTTATCAGTGCTGTCATCATGCTTTTTCTTCGGATTCTCAGTTGTTTTTTCTGATATACCTGTAGTTATTGTTAAAGGCGTCCGTGAACCAATGACAGTGCCTGTTGGTGCCATACTCGTAATATATGCGCCACCATCAAGCGTTGTGTATAGTGTATAATCTACATCATTTGGTGGCGTAGAAACTTTTTTGTTGTAATTTAACATATGGCTATATATTTTATCACTACTTATTTTTAATTTTGCTCCCTCAACTGAAGTAAATGGCAATGTATCTTTAAAGTTTTCGTATAAACTATATGGTAATTTCATACTCCTTGGTTCAATTAAACCCACTTGTTTTTTTTTTCGGAAATTCGTAACAGTTATATTTGTGTCATTAAAATCATTTTTGTTTATGTCAAGTATTTTCTCATTTTTTCCTGGATTCTCAGTAAAATCATTAATACGTAAATTTGCTACAAATGGATCACTTGAAACACCATTCCATCTATCTAATAATGTCCGAAAATAACTAAACGTTAAATATGTTCTGGTGTAATTTTCATCAGGAACAGCTCTCGCTTTCTTCATATCTATTAACACATTACTTATATTTTTTGTTAATTTTTCATAATCTTCTATTCCCTGTGCGTTTCCCGCTTTATATGATGGATTTGGATACCCTTTTGCATGTGGCGCAATATTAGCATCGTTTGAAAAAACCAAAACTTTATAATTAGCCAAATAATTCAGTAGATCTTTTGTTACTTCAACTGCAATCAAATGGTACTGACGGAAATATTCGATTATTGGGTCGTTATTACTTCCATCTTTCATTGCTTTGTCAAGTTTATTTATTATTTTATTATAATAAGTAACTGTCCCGAGAGATATTTTATTGTATTCTGCAAAGTCTTTAACATATTCGTCTTTTCCACTATGCGAAAAATTGTAATAACTGTTATTTATAAAATCAATATATCGCACAAATGGTAATAATTCTTTGTCATATTCATCTTTTAAAGATATGATTTTACTATGGTAATTTTGTGAGTCACTTGCTATGTTTTTCACTAATTCTACAGCAACAGCATTGCTTGCCGCTATTTCGTCTGGTGATGCGGTATTATTAGTTATTGCATCAAATGGTGCTTTATCGGCGATATTTAATTGGGTATCAATTCCTTGAATTGTCTTATTATGAAATATTCCTGCAAATAAATATTTATATGGGACTTTAAATAAATCCCATAGATAAGATTGTCGTAATTCATTAACCGCTTTTTGTCTGTCAGTTTTATGTTTTGGTGTAGGACCTCTGATATCAACTATTGCCTTAATCAATTTTTTCAATTCTTCATATAATTGCGCATACAACTTCTCTAAAAAATCTTTTATATATCCTTTATAAGCATTAACATTCATAGCAGCGTCTTTTTGAAATTCGGTAATCGCACTTCTAAGAGAAGTATTTGCTTGTGCACTGCCGCCGGTTGCTGGTAATAATCTTTTTAAAAAAGTTTTAGCATTAGCATTTATTGGGTGTTTTAATAAACCTGTAGCATATTCGTCGTGAAGATAAGTGTCGAGTAATGATATTAGCATTTCTTTGTTTATCGGCAATAGTTTTGTCGAGAACATATTATTTATATTCGATCCGATGGCATTAGTTTCATCGCGGATTGTTTTCACGATACCGTTAATTGTCTTAAGGATCTTATTAGAAGAACCGCCATATTTATTTTCTCGTATGTATTTATCGTCTGCTATTATCCTCTTACCATAGTTATTTCTACTATCTTTTTCAGCTCTGAATCTGTTTGTTCTGTCAGTAATTATGTTATTCATTTCTATGTTATGCATAGTTTCCGTATTTTCTAACGGTTGTTGATTTTTAGCAAACAACGGATTTACAGTTTTTATCATTGCTGATAATTTGCTTAAGTCATTTTTAAGGGCAAGTTGTTCCGTATGTGGTTCATACTCTGAAAGTGTCGATAATTTTATGTTATTTTGTTTTGATGTTGGATCGAAGCCGTTTTTTTCTTCTTTATTACCTAATAAAAAAAATGGACCATATTCTTTCATAGTCTTCACGACAAGTCCTTTTCTTGTGGCATCAGTTGTGTCTATATTAGCAGTAATATAATTATACTTGTTTTTTATGGAAGTAACTTGGTCATGTCGAATTTTTTTGATTTCGCCTTGAATTCCAAGTGCTTCTGATAAAACACTATGTGCTTTGTTTGGAATATCAATATTTTTGGTATATTTATCTTCATACCTAATAATACGCGCGATGTTAATACTAGCATTGGATGAAAGTGGTTCGTATAAATCCCTGATTAAAGGACGCATAGTTTCAGTTGTTAGGGATAAAACATCAAATGTGTCCAAATAAAGTTCACAAATTGCATGAATATCGAATAACAATTCTTTAATATATCTCTGGACATGAACTCTCTTAGTTTTAAGATCAGTTACATTTGTTGGGACGGTTGTATCTAAATACTCACGATTAGCCCGACTTACAAACCCAGAGACCCAGCGTCCTGTTTCATCAATTATTGGACGTGGAAATAAATTTTTAGATTCGGCTTGATTTAGTGTAATATAGTTACCATAAATATCAAATGAAGTACTATCATTACCAGTAATACGTTTATTATAAGTTGCGTGTTTAATTTTAAAATGATATTTTGATGCCGGTGGACACACGAATGATGTAGGAGTCGAATATGTCGTACCTGTAGGGGCAAACACTGAATGAAAAGTAGATGGTAGATTTTCTGTAACAGGATTCCTATTTGTCGCTATATTTGTAAAACCAGCAACGGATTCATAATTATTCGTATCACCTTTATCAGCGTGTAATCTACGGACGATATATGGTGCGTTAGGATTTATTGTGTCATTTGTTTCGGTTGCTTGTAAACTTCCCACAACTTGAGTCCCTATTTTATTATTATATGCATTTTGTAATGCATTAAATTGTGCACAATTATAAAAGTATTGTTCTACATATTTTTCTTGATCTAATAGTGTTGTTTTGTGTGGATTGGTGATGGGATGCCATGGTGAGCTAGTGTCGGTTAGAGTCGTATCGAGTGCTGGTGGACTATATTTTGGAAAGACAACGGTCGCAGTACCATAAGAATGCATATTATATATGGAGGGACTTGTGATACCCGAATTCATAGACAATGTGTTTCCAAAATCTGGTTCAAAATTTAAAGAAGACAATTCTAATCGATATTTATCGGTAGAGGCCGGAGTTTTCATTTTTTCAACAAGTTCGAAATTCTCACAAAGTTCGCGATACACCACCTCGCATGTTCGGTATCCAATATTTTTATTCATAGAATGTTCTGTGCTTAAAAATTTATTAAATTCCGTTGCTACGACTGAATCTGGTTTGTATAGTGCACATATAGAACCATTTAACGAATTAATATCGTATATTTTAATATTAGCCCCGCCACTAGAAAAACTGGTGTCTGTATTATTCTGAGGAAAAACACAAAAATTTTTTATTAACATAGAACCGTAATACTTACCAGGGTCATTTTTTTCTGATATTACTGGAATGTCTGTAGGAACATAATTTCCATAGTCTTGTATAAATTCTTTAAATAAAAATTCATAATACGAAGCAATATAGCGTCCACAAAGAATAATCCGTTTTAACTTAGACGCATTCATCGTCATCCCAAATTTTATAGGATCCATTGCTTTTAATTTTTCCGAAAGAATTTTATAAATATCATCTGTATTAGTACTCTTTTGATAAGCAACAACTTGTTTGGTACGTATAGCAATCTCTGCTAAATCTTCATAAAATGTTTTTAGTGGCATCAAATTACCATTGTCGGCAGTTGTTTTATCAACATTACTAGTACCTGGCTGATACGACAGAACATTTGTGTCATGTTTTTTCCCAATATCTGCAAATGTATACGAACCACCTTTTTGTTCCTTTTTTTTGTCTAACGTAATAATATAGTCATGAAGACACATTTTTTTACCGTCACGTAAAACATGCAAGTGTTTTATTTCTGGACATTCATTATCTGTTTCTAAATGTACCGGATGACACATACACTTAACATCATCTAATTCCTTTTTCAATTCTTTTGTTTTATAATTTTCCTCGCATTCATTAAGCATTTTTTTATATGTGTATAATGAAAAAACATTTGTTGCTTCTTTCTCTGGCAAAACAGCCCTTCTACTGGTCATGAACTCAAAATTGCAACGATGATTTACTAATTTCTTCTTTAACATTGCATCAATTTCTTTAATAGAATATTTTTCTTTTAGACGAGTCAAAATTTTCCATTCCAAATCTTTTCTTTCTTTATAATGTTTTTCGATTCTTTTTATTTCGCTCTCAGAAATATTTTTATCTCCGAGACATAGTTTCATATAATCTTTTTCAATATAAATCTCTGTCAATATATCAAAATCTTTTAGCGAATCATAATTATTCATTATATATATATAAATCATTTTTTATACATATATTTCACGAACAATGATAGGTCGACACTATGATAAGATAAAAAAGAATAACGATAATGTGACACAAATATTTGCTCCACACACTTATATTTTAGTAAAAGGCAAAAAAAAAGTTTTCATACATTCAGCATATAATATTAATATTTGTACAAGACGACATGCGAAAAAATTAATTTCTGAATTAAATAATTGTGAAGAAATAAACGGAGAAGGTGTTATCGTTCATTTATGTACTAAAAAAGAAAACGACGACATTTTTGTCAAAGAATTAATTTATTGTTTAAGTATAACAAAAGCGAATTTAATACTTGAAACCAGTGCTACTCGTAGCATTAGTACATTGATGAAAATATTTACCACTCTAAAAAAAATATATCCTAAAAGAATAAAAATATGTTTTGATACTTGTCATGTATGGAGTGCTGGTTATAACTTGTCTGTGGTTGAAAAAATTGGATGGCATAATATCGCATGTATTCATTTAAATGATAGTAAAAAAGAAAAGGGCTCCAAAATCGATAAGCATGCCGATATCGGTTATGGTACTGTTCCAATTTCACAACTCAAAAAAATAGTTCGCACTGATATACCAATAATTTTAGAAACACCACTCGATTCTTATTATCGAAAAAATGGTATTTTAACAGCATTAACTCATAAAGAACAAAAAAAACTCGTCGAATCATGGTTAGTCCTTAAGAATAATAAATGAAGATGTATACCATATAATAGCAAGGAATAAAGCAACAATTAACATTGATGTATTTCCACCACCTCTTTGTCCGGAAGAAGAAAATAGTTTAATAATTAAAATCGCGAGTAGCAAAAATACACCACAAGCAATAACAACACCACCAATAATCAATGGCGAAAATAGTGTTATCCCTTCTGCTTTTGTTTTAGTCGTTAAATCCAATTTATCGGAAAGTTTTTGTATTGAATTTAATTCACAACGACTTTTTGCATTTGTACCTTGTACCAATTTAAAATTACATGCACGAATATTTAAATCATATAAATCTGTTTCTTGAGAAGCAGATACAGAACCACAGTCATTTACAAGTTTTGCAGTTAAATCGTTTTTTATATCAGTTTCATTCGTCGATTTACTAAATCCGACACCTGCTTGTGCACTTGTGTCACTCTTTATCACTTTATTAATCAATCCTTCTTGCATTGTCTTCATGAGACAATCTGCATCAACACCCGCCGTTTGATTAATGTCGAAATTAGAATCTTTACATGTAGCAGGTGGATCAAATTTCATATGTTTAATATTTATTTTACCAGAAACAGAAACAGATGGACACTTACTTATTGATTCTTCCATTAGAGATGTGTGGCTTTTTTCATAATTCGTTGCAACTGACGCCCCCATAATATTTATATAATAATATACAAATATTATAATGTCAAAAATACAGGCTGTTTTAAGCCCCTTGCGCAATTTGACACTAAATGATAAAGACAAACACTCGTATTCATGGAAAAATAAAATGTATGGCGACTTTATTTCTACAAATCAAATCTTGGAATTAGATGGAATTTATTTAATTTGTGATGGAGAAATTTATAATTATAAGCAAGAAGAATTCACTTTTAAAACAAATTCAACATGTGAAGTTATTTTACATCTTTATAAAAAATATGGATTTCATAATACAATTACTAAATTAGATGGCGAATTTGCATGTGTATTATACGATTCGAGCAAAAACATCATTTATGTGAGTAGAGATAAATATGGTATTAAGCCACTTTATATGGCTAATAAACTTGACGGTTCTATTGCTTTTGCATCTACTTTAAAACAATTAGAAAACTTTAGTCATATAGTACATTTTACCGGTGGCGCTGTTCTTGAGTTTCCAGCAAACGAACCTCAATCGATAAAAATGCAAATAATTGATTCATATCGTGGAAAACATCTTGCAAAATTTCACGACAAAATTAATTTTACAGAAGAATTATTGGTTGTTTCTGTTCATAAAAGATTAAAAAATAAGATAGGAATTTTGCTTTCTGGAAGTTTAAAATCAAGTATAATCGTTGGAATTGCTTCAAAAATAATGCCCGTAGAAAACATCACTGTTTTTACAGTTGGTAAAGAAAATGCCGTTATCGCAAAAAAAATAACGGAATATTTTGGTATTAAAGAACATATTATTGTAGAAAATGAAACATTTGATAAATCAGAAGTGGTTGAAATCGCCGAAACATATAATGGACAAGCAGTTTATGATTCGGTATCTCAATTATCTTTAGCAAAATATATATCTAAAAATACTGACATTAAAGTCGTTTTATCTGGAGAAAGTATTGATGCTACAGATCAAAATGAATTAGAACGTCTTAAAGACGAATTTATGTATAATGGATGTTCAAAAAATGTCCGCACAATGTCTTACTATGGTATTGAAGTTCGTTTTCCATTTCTCGATTATAATTTTATGAATTTTGCTATGTCATTAGAACCGTCACTAAAAATTCCTATAAATAATTTACTAAAAAATACATTTAGCAAACTTTTACCACCAAATGAATTATATTTTGAAAAGAAAGAAGAAAAAAAAGAAGATTATCGTAGTTTATTTGAATCTATTTATCCACAATTAAAATAAATATCCGGTTTAATATCTTTACAGGCATCAAATCGAATATAAAATTTCATTTCTTTTGTTTCTGTATTGAAAAGATTAATGTCATGAATAAGACTTGCACAAATTTTATATATTTGATATGTCAATATTTTTTTACACGAAGTTATGTAAAAAAACATACGATTAATGTAGTTTTCTTTTCCAAAAACTGCATGATCTACACTTATTTGAAGGTGACTGCCGTTTAAACTATAATTATAAAAAAATACTTTATCTGTCGAAATATTTGATGGAAGTAATTTTGATCTGAAAAAAGACATTTTAATATTAATTACATAGTCAGTATCGTCTTTTAAACAATCCTGTATTATATATTCTCTTGCAAACATTGACAACATTATATAATTAACAAGTAAAATATAATTACGTGTTAATTAATGCAATAATAGGTTTATGATCTGACGCCATTCCTGTTTCTACTGTTTTTATCACAGGAATTTCTTTAGTATCGATAATATGATCTGTTTGATACGAATGTACCGGATAACAACATGTTTTAATAGAACGTGGATTTGCATAAAATTTTCTGTTTGCTATTTTTAAATTACTAATTTTATTGACTTGATTATTAAAATCACCAGCAATAATAATGCGTGAATTAGCAAAATCTTCTAAAGCCTTGCTCATTTTACTCAACATTACAGTTTCAGTATAGTGTCCATGATGTACATTTACAAAAACAAATTTTTCAAAAGAAATAATTTGATATGGTCTCGATGGTTCAAAACTACCTACTCTATAATCAATAACTTTCATTTCTGGTTTATAAAAAATAACGAGTTCTTCATACCCATCTTTATAAACGACATATTTCATTTTTTTAAGGTTGCTTGATAACAAAATTAAGTCAGCAAAATTTGTTGCTTCTTGTAAAGCAATAATGTCGAACGATATTTTGTCTATTACTTTAACTATGTTGGATTGACAAACACCATAATATTTAGGATTGCCTTTTTTTACCGAATTACATAATTTCCATCCACTGTTTCCAGTCATAGACTGCCACGATATATTATAAGTCAAAATCTTCATATAATAAAATTGATATTATTATTGTCTGAAATATTAAATTAATATATTAAATAATGAACAATATTATTTTATTTGACGAAAGAGAACAATTAGAAAATTTTAAAAAAGATTGTCCAAAACTTTCTATATTTATTGATGAAAATGAACCGATTACCATCGAGAAAATGATGCAAAATATTTCAGAAATAAATGAAATACCAACTATACAAGTCGCTAAAAATATAAATGATTTCTCAGAACCATTAATTATTAAATTATTACAAAATAAAATATTAAATGGAATACTTGTATTAGTCACTTATTCTATTTATTCACCTACAACTTTTTATGATGTTTATCTTGTCGGTAAATTTAACGTCATTCATCTATTGAAAGTATATACACACGACGGCATAAAAACAATTAACAAGAAAATAATTATTGTTAAAGGTTCGGTAATAAAAAATTATTTTATTGTTGTCGGATTAATGATATGTGATACCACATATATACCTGTTATAAAAAATAGATTTTATGGTTTTGGTAATGCATTTTATAATATATCAAACATCCAAGACAAATATACAAGATTTGATGAGATACATGCGATTAATAGTTATAAGAATCCGAGTGTTATTGAATTTGAAAAACTGTTTTATAAATTATATTATCAAATATTTCCAAGAAATGAAACGGCATTTTCTGATGTTATTTTTAATTAATTAGTAATTAATTAAAAT
>JACCDO011038943.1_pt1 | contig 13198 bp, 12 predicted proteins | sample 7446101 | NCBI WGS metagenome assembly JACCDO01 (sample SAMN15323440, study PRJNA562643) | freshwater metagenome | isolation source: river surface water | place: USA:Blue River Watershed | collected 2017-08-16
AACTAACTTCAAATTCACCTATCTTTTCAACATCGCCTTCTTTAACTTGACGTAAATCTGCTTTAATACGATGTTCTTTTAATTTTTCGGCCAGAAATGCCAGAGTTAATTTAGAACCATAAATTGGAACATGGGGTGCTTCCCTTAAGAAGTAAGGAACACCACCTATGTGATCTTCGTGAGCATGAGTTAAAACTATTGCTTTAACTTTGTTTAATTTGTCTCGTAAATATTCAAAGTCTGGCAAAATTAAATCAACGCCAGGTTGATTTTCTTCTGGAAAAAGTACTCCAATATCAACAATTAAAATATCTTTTTCAACTTGTAAGACAGTCATATTTCGACCGATTTCACCGATGCCACCTAAGGCAACGACACGTAGAGTTTCCGGTGCTAATTTTTCTGGCAACGGAAACTCATGATGAGTTAACGTCAAATCTTTAAGCCTCCCGCGAGCAAATCTGCTCTTAATTGTTCGATTTGTTTTTCGTCAGCATCGACGAGTGGCAAACGGGCTGCGCCTGCCGGTAATCCTTTTAGTCTTAATGCAGCTTTGATGGACATAACTCCAGGCATTCGACTCATGACACCTGTATAAATCGGTAAAAGATTTTGATGTATTTCTAATGCTTTAGAAAAATTATTACTAAAAAAAGCTTCTGACATTTCTTTTAAGCGATCTGCAATTAAATGACCACAAACACTAACAAAACCAATTGCTCCAATAGAAAGTAGTGGAAGATTCAAAGCATCTTCACCTGAATACCAAGCTAAATTTGTTTCTTTAATTACTTTTGATGCTGCTTCTAAATTATTTTTGGCATCTTTATTTGCCACGATCCTTGGATGCTCACTCAGACGCAATAATGTTTCTGTTTCAATAGGAATTCCTGCTCTTCCAGGAATGTCATACATCATTAAAGGAAGATCAGTGGCATCTGCCACTGTCTTAAAGTGTGCATAAACTCCAGCTTGTGTTGGTTTGTTGTAATAAGGAGTAACAACTAAAACTCCATGAGCACCAAGTTTTGCTGCATCCTTTGCAAGTCCAACCGTATGTGCAGTGTCATTACTTCCAACTCCTGCTACAACTTTTGCTTTACTTCCAACTTCTTCTAAAACTGCTTTTAAGACTTGATTTTTTTCTATTTCAGTTGTGGTGGCAGATTCACCAGTTGTGCCATTAACCACAATTCCATCATTACCAAGTTCAACTAAATGTTTTGCTAAACGTGCAGCACCTTCAATATCGACTTTGTCATCTTTTGTAAAAGGAGTGATCATTGCAGTTAATACCGTTCCAAAAGGACGGTTTGCATTATTCATAACAGAAAGATTAGCGCCTAGGGAGCAACTCGACCATTGTTGATAAATGCTGTGTGGGTAATTGGCATGATTTTTGCAAAAAATTCTTCATATTTCTCTGCGACCATTTCAATTTCTCTTTGGGGATATGAAGGAAAATGCGAACCTTCGGCTTTTCGTCTTAGTGAAAGAAAATTCATTAAAGCTCTTGAGTTCATGGTGACATAAGCACTTGAATAAATTGTTACCGGTAAAACTCCACGAGCAACTTCGCGTGCAACTCCTGCTTCAAGCATTTTTTCATAACTTGCATATGCCTGTTCGCAAGATTTTTTGAATTCTGCCTCAGTTACTTCATATTGTTCTTTAGTACCTGGTTCAAATGTGTATGCACCAGTTTTGCCAACTTGTTGTAAATTTCGTGAAGTATTTGGAAAATAAAATTCTGGATCTAATTGTCGATATCTTCCGGATTCTTCATTGTATGAAGCAATTCTATGTCTCATGTGTTCTCGCCAAACAAAAATTGGAGCTTTCACATAAAAAGTAAATATGGAGTGTTCAAATGGTGTGCCATGACGTTCTCTTAATAAAAAATTAATTAAACCAGTGTGTTCTTTTGCATCAATATTTTTTGTAGTGTCATCTTTAGTTCTTTCACCTGCAGTTGAAACTCTTGCTGCCCAAACCACATCAGAATCTGATGCAGAATGCTTAACCAACTCAACGGTTACATCACTTCTAAATTTGATCGGCATAGATGGCTCAGATGAAGTAGTCATGAAATCGCACGATACCGTTTCTCTTGTATGAAAATCCCATCACACGCTAGTCGTTCGGTTGTGACTCGTAACGCAGTAAGCGTAGGGCTTGCCACAGGACTTTATGGCATCTCTTTTGGTGCTTTAGCTGTTACTAGTGGGTTTAACTTTTTTCAAACACAAATATTGAGTTTAGGTCTATTTTCTGGGGCCTCACAATTTGCTGTTGTTGGAATTATCGGTGCTGGTGGTGGTTCTATTGCTGCTATTGCAACTTCTTCTTTACTTGGATTAAGAAATGGATTTTATGCTTTAAGTTTGGCAAATCTTTTAAAGTTAAAAGGCTATAAAAAAGTTTTAGGTGCACAAATAACAATTGATGAATCAACAGCGATGGCAGTTGCTAACAATAATGATGAAGATTTAGGTCGATGGGCTTTTTGGGCAACGGGAATTTCAGTTTTTGTATTTTGGAATATAGCAACAGCTATTGGTGCATTTGGTGCACAATTTGTCACAGATCCTAAATCTTTAGGGTTAGATGCAGCAGTTGCAGCTGCTTTTTTAGCACTTTTATGGCCAAGACTTTCAAATTTAAAAATTAGAACTGTGGCATTAATTGCCGGAGTTTTGGCGTTTTCTTTAACACCTTTTGTACAACCTGGAATTCCAGTTCTTGCCTCAGTTTTAATTGCAATTATTTTTGGTCTAAGAGAGAAAAAATAAATGGAATCAAAATGGGTTGTAGTAATAGCATCTTCAGTAATTGCATTTATTTTAAAAATTACTGGTTATATTATTCCTGAAAAATATTTAGAAAAACCAACAATTAAATCAATTACTAATTATGTTCCAATCGTCATGCTCTCAGCGCTGGTTATTGTGCAAACTTTTTCTCAAGGTCAAACACTAGTTTTTGACGCAAGATTATTGGGACTTCTTATTGCATTTTTACTTTTATTATTCAGAGCGCCATTTATTGTTGTAGTTATTGCAGCAGCTTTTGTTTCTGCACTTTTTAGATATTTATTTAATTAAATCATCAATCCCGATTGTTAAACCAGGTACTTTATTTATATTTCTTATGGCTAGTAAAACTCCTGGCATAAAGGATGCTCGATCAAATGAATCATGTCGGATGGTTAAATTCTCACCACTTGATCCAAAAATAACTTCTTGATGAGCAACTAAACCTTGCATTCTTACAGCATGAACTGGAATGCCATCAATTTTTGATCCTCTTGAGCCAGGAATTTCTGAAATTGTGGCATCAGGATTTTCTTTCAAATTATTTTCTTTTCTTTCCTGGGCTATTAATTTTGCAGTTCTTACAGCTGTGCCACTAGGAGAATCAACTTTTTGAGCATGATGATATTCAATAATTTCTACAGAATCATAAAATTTTGTTGCCATTTTTGCAAAGCGCATCATCAGAATTGCTCCTACTGAAAAATTAGGTACAACTCTAACTGGAATATTTCCATGATCCAGACTTAATTTTCTAATTATTTCTAATTTTTTATCATCAATTCCGGTAGTTCCTACTATTGGAGAAATTCCTGAAGTAATAAGTAATTCAATATTTTTCATTACAGAATCAGGAGTTGTGAAATCAACTGCAACACTAGATCCTGAATTTTTTACCAAATCAAAACTTTCATTTTGATCAATACTTGCAACAAGTTCTAAATCTTGAGCTTGATTAATTGCTTTGACAACTTCAGATCCCATTTTGCCTTTGGAACCAAGGACCGAAACTTTAATTGACATAGCCCTAGACTACAAGGTCCTTAAATTCATCTTTATTTTCAAAGGAACCCACTACACAAAGTAATCCGTTTTGATTAAAAATTTCACTTGCTAGGCTCTTAATGTCTTCTTCAGTTACCGCATCAATTTTATTAATTGCATCATCCAACGATAAATATTCGCCATATAAAAGTTCACCTTTGGCAATTCGAGTCATTCTTGAATTTGTTTCTTCCAAACCTAAAACTAAGCCACCTCTTAAAGCACCTTTACCTCTTGTTAATTCTTCTTTTCTTAAACCATTTTTGGCAACATCATTTAATTCTTCTTTAATAATTTTTATTACTTCAGACACTTTTTCATTCGTTGTTCCTGCATAAATTCCATAAACACCAATTCCTGTGTAATGGTGAGCAAATGAATAAACTGTATAAACTAATCCTCTTTTTTCTCTAATCTCCTGAAATAATCTTGAAGACATTCCGCCACCAAGGGCAGCACTTAATACCGCTAATGTGTAACGACGTTCATCATGTCTATCTACAGCAGGAACTCCCCAGACTAAATGAGCTTGTTCTGTATCTTTACTAACGATTAAAGATCCAGTTCCTTTCGATTTAAGTTTTTCAGAAGACCTTGGTTTTAATGGAGTAACTCCAGTTTTATCCCAATCAGTATTTTTTAAAGTCTCAATTATTTTTTCAACTACTTTTTCATGATTTATATTTCCAGCAATAGAAATAACAGTTCTTTCTGGAGCATAAAACTTCTTATAAAAATCATAAACTTGTTTTCTAGTCATGTCAGATATTGATTTTCTGGTGCCAATGATTGGTCTTCCAATTGGTTGGTCTCCAAGTAAGTTTTGTGACCAATTGTCATAAGCTAATTCATTTGGCTCATCTTCATGCATTGAAATTTCTTCTAAAACTACTTTTCTTTCTTGATCAACATCTTCTTGAGTTACATTTGAAGAAGTCAACATGTCAGACAAAGTTTCAATAACTAAATCAACGTCTCGATCTAAAACTTTGGCATGAAAACAGGTGTATTCCTGAGTGGTAAAAGCATTCATATCTCCACCAATTGCTTCAATGGAAGAAGATATTTCTAAAGCAGTTCTTGAAGGAGTTCCTTTAAACAAAAGATGTTCCAAGAAATGGGCAGCACCTGCTTCTAATATTTCTTCGTCTCTGGAACCTGTTGAAACCCAATAACCAACTGCAGCACTTCTAACAGTTGGAATTGATTCAGTGATTATTCGTAAACCAGAGGAAAGAGTAGTTCTTGTAACTACTCCGCCTCGTTGTGAATCTTCTAGGACTTCTGTTTTAATTTTTTCAAGCATTTTAAGCAGAAGTATTTTCATCCAATACAGGAACTAATGAAAGTTTTCCTTTTGGATCTATTTCATTAATTTCAACTTGAACGCTATCTCCTACGTTTAATACATCTTCAACTTTTTCAACACGCTTTCCGCCTGCCATTTTTTTAAGTTGAGAAATATGTAATAAACCATCTTTACCTGGATAAAGATTTATAAATGCTCCAAAAGCTGCAGTTTTAACAACTTTGCCTTCATATTTTTCTCCAACTGTTGGTACATGTGGATTTGCAATGGCATTTACTAATTCTTTAGCTTTATCTGCAGCACTTCCATCAGTTGCTCCGATAAATACAGTTCCGTCATCTTCTATTGAGATTTGGGCACCTGATTTTTCTTGAATTTCATTAATCATTTTTCCTTTAGGTCCAATGATGGCTCCAATCATGTCGACTGGAACTTTCACAGAAATAATGCGAGGAGCATATTGACTCATTTGATCAGGTGAACTGATTGCTTCTTTCATAACACCTAATATTTTTTCTCTAGCATCTTTTGCTTGCTTCAAAGCTTGCGCTAAAACATTTGCAGGAATACCGTCTAATTTAGTATCAAGTTGCAATGCAGTAATAAATTCTGAAGTTCCAGCAACTTTAAAATCCATATCTCCAAGTGCATCTTCTGCACCTAAAATGTCAGTTAAAGCAACATATTCTTGTTTGCCGTTTACTTCACCTGAAATTAATCCCATGGCAATTCCACCAACCATTGCTTTTAATGGCACACCAGCATTAAGCATCGACATTGTTGAGGCACAAACTGACGCCATTGATGTTGAACCATTTGAGGAAATTGCTTCAGAAACCTGACGAATTGCGTAAGGAAATTCAGCTCTATTTGGCAAAACTGGAACTAATGCTCTTTCAGCAAGTGCACCGTGCCCAATTTCTCTACGCTTTGGAGTTCCCACACGTCCAACTTCACCAGTTGAATAAGGGGGCATGTTGTAGTTATGCATGTATCTTTTTGTAGTTTCTGGTGACAATGTGTCGAGTTTTTGTTCTAAATCCAACATATTTAATGTAGTAACACCTAATACTTGGGTTTCACCTCTGTTGAAAATTGCTGAACCGTGAGTTCTAGGCAGAATATTTATTTCAGCAGACAGAGTTCTTAAATCTAATGGGGTTCTTCCATCGATTCTAATTTTGTCTTTAAGAACTCTTTCTCTCATAATTTTCTTTGAAACAGAATCAAAAGCTGCTTTAATTTCTGATTCTCTTTCAACAAATTTTTCATTCAAGTGAACTAAAACAGCTTGCTTTGCTTCATCTAATGCTTTTTGTCTTTCCGCTTTTCCACCAATTTGCATTGCTTTATCTAATGCAGGAGTTGAAAATTGAGCAACTTCTGAGTAAACATCATCTTGGTAATCTTTAAATATTGGAAATTCTTTAGTTTCCTTAGCCGCAAGTTTTGCTAATTCAACTTGAGTTTCACAAAGTTGCTTAATAAATGGTTTTCCAGCTTCTAATCCTTGAGCAACAACTTCTTCAGTCGGAGCACTTGCTCCACCTTTTACTAATTCAATTGTGTGTTCAGTTGCTTCTGCTTCAACCATCATGATTGCTACATCGCCATCAGGTAAAACTCTTCCTGCCACAACCATGTCAAAAACTGCATCTTGTAAATCTGGCCATTTTGGAAATGCAACCCAATGTCCATCGATAAGTGCAACTCTTACTCCACCAACTGGACCTGAGAATGGTAATCCGGCAAGCTGTGTTGATGCAGAAGCAGCATTAATTGCAAGTACGTCATATAAAACATGTGGATCTAATGACATCACTGTTACAACTACTTGTACTTCATTTCTTAAGCCTTTTATAAATGCAGGTCTTAATGGTCTATCAATTAGGCGACAAGTAAGAATTGCTTCTTCACTTGGTCTTCCTTCTCTTCTAAAAAATGATCCTGGAATTTTTCCAAGTGCATACATTTTTTCTTCAACATCAATTGTTAATGGGAAAAAATCAAATGATTCTCTTGGTTCTTTGCTAACTGTGGTTGCAGATAAAACCATGGTTTCATCATCTAAGAATGCTTGTACTGAACCTGAAGCTTGTTGAGCAAGTCTTCCAGTTTCAAAACGTATATTTACTTTTCCAAATGGACCATTGTCCAAAGTTGTTTGTACTTTATGTATTTGTGTACCCGTCATGGGCTTTTCCTCTTTTGTTTAAGAGGGTAATTTAAAAAGAAAAAATAATAACTTTTTTGATTCGATCATCGATCGAGATGCACGGAAAAATCTTTCCGGACATCACTACCGAGGACCGAAATCTTCCTCGTTTTTTTCTTTAAATAATTACCCGTTTGTTTTCGAATAATTAAATGAGTTAGCGGCGAATTCCTAGCTTTTCAATCAAACTTCTGTAACGATTGATATCAGAATTTGCTAAATAATCTAACAATCTACGTCTACGACCCACTAACAACATCAATCCTCTTCTTGAGTGATGATCGTGTTTGTGAGTCTTTAAGTGTTCAGTTAAGTGATTAACTCTTTCAGTTAATAACGCAACTTGAACTTCAGGTGAACCTGTGTCACCTTGTTTGGTTGCATAACTTGAAATTACGCCAGACTTATCAGTTTTTTGCTTACTCATTTTTTCCTTTTTTCTCGGGCGCCTAACTTGTCCAGAAAAAAATTTTTCTGTTAAGTAAGGATTTGTAGTCGCGATAAACCAAGCGCCCGCTTAGTAAATCGTCACTTCTAAGGCTATCAGCCGTTGTAGGTGTGACTGGTGAGACGTCTTGTTTCCTCTACATCTTGAGCCATTTGTTCAATTAATGCTTCAACCGTGTCAAATTTTTGACTGTCTCTAAGTTTTTTTACAAAATCAAAAGACACTTGCTCGCCATATAAATCTAGATCAGTTCTATCCAGAACATAGCCTTCAATTCTTTTTTCAGTTCCTGCAAAAGTTGGATTATTTCCGATTGAAATTGCAGCAGGTAATACTTCACTAGTTTTTGTTCTAATTAAATATCCAGCGTAAATTCCATCTTGAGGAATTGTCATATTTGAAGAAATTTCCAAATTAGCTGTTGGATATCCCAATTGTCTTCCACGATGATCTCCGTGAACCACTATGCCTTCTAATCTTGGAAGTCTTCCTAAAACTTGTGCAGCTTGATCAACAAATCCAGATTCAATGTAATTTCTAGCTCTAGTAGAAGACCAAACTTCTTTGCCGTCATCAAAGCGTTTCAAAACTGTGGTATTGAATCCTTTTTCTTTTCCGTATTCTTTTAAAAAGTTTGTGTCCCCAAGTGCTTTATGTCCAAATTTAAAATTATCTCCCACTATTACGTGTCTTACTTTCAGTGCCTTTATAAGAATTTGTTCAATAAATTCACTTGCACTTAAAGAAGAAAGTTCTTTATTAAAAGGTAAAACTAAAGTTGCATCAACTCCACAACGCTCAAGTAAAGTGAGTCGAAAATCAAGTGAAGCAAGTGCATTTGGAGTGTTATTTGAAACCACACTTCTTGGATGTGGATTAAAAGTTACTGCCACCAACGGAATTGAAATTGATGTTGCAATATCTTTAGCTTTTGAAATCAATTCTTGATGACCCCTATGAACACCATCAAAAACTCCAATAGCTACGACTGATGATGTTAAATCACTTGGAATATCAGCAAGATCAAACCAACGAAACATTTAAACGCCACCAATTCCTGAAGCAAAAACTACATGAGGTTTAAGCATGACACCATCTCCTTGCGCTAATGCGACAAGACTTGGTTTTTTATCTATTAAAGCAATAGTTTGTGCTGGTTCATGAGATTTTCTTACGAAGCGTCCATGAATTAAATCTTGAATTTCATCTAATTCAACTTTTACACTTGGAAATAATTCCATCGCCACTTCTGCCATTGATATTAATTTAATTTTATCAAGATTTAAGTTATCTAAATGTAATGCCTCAGTTATTTTGTATCTTCCAGATTGAATTCTTCTTAAACTTGTTATGTGGCCTCCCACATTAAGTTTTTTTCCAATATCTCTTGCTAAAGCTCTAATATAGGTACCACTTGAGCAATGAACAGTAACAGATAAATCAATCAAATTATTTATTCTGGTTATTTCATGTAAATCAATAGCACTGATATGAATTTTTCTGGGAGTTAATTCTACTTTTTCACCACTTCGAACAATTTCGTAAGCTTTTTTTCCTCCAACTTTTATGGCACTAACAGATGATGGAACTTGATCCAAATCACCAATAAAACTTAATAGACAGTTACTTATTTCTTGATCAGTGATATTTTCACAACTATTTTGACTTGTAATTTCTCCTTGAGCATCATCTGTGGTTGTATTTTGGCCCAATCTGATTGTTGCTTGATATGTTTTGTTGTCTGAAACTATAAAAGTTAAAAGTCTTGTAGCTTTTCCTAGCCCGACGACTAAAACTCCACTTGCTTCTGGATCTAGCGTTCCTGCATGCCCAACTTTTTTTGTGTTACATATTTTTCTAATTTTATGAACAACATCATGAGATGTCATTCCCAATGGTTTATCAACAATTACAAAACCGTTTAAGGATTGATCTTCCTTAGTTTGATTCATCTCGATCTTTATGTTTGTATGGATCTGCACCAGCGGCATATTTTCCACTTTTTGCAATGCTATGTAATTCTTGATCGCGTTCTTGTGCAGTTCTTAGAACTTCAGAAATATGAATTGCATTTTCTGGCAAAGCATCATGCATGAAGGTAAGGGAAGGAGTGTGTTTAATACCTAAAACTCTGCCAACTTCGGATCGAAGCATTCCTTTAGCAGAATCGAGAGCTTTTTTAGTGCTTAATCTTTTTTCATCATCTCCAAGAACTGTATAAAAAACTGTGGCTTCTCTTAAATCTCCTGTAACTCTAACTTCAGTAACTGTGACAAATCCAAGACGTGGATCTTTAACTCTGGTTTCTAGAAGTAGGGCAACTGTCTCTTTGATTCGATCAGCAACTCTTCTTGCTCTTGCTTCATTCATTTTGATTAATTTCTAGGTTTTTCTCTTAATTCATAAGTTTCAATAACGTCTTCAACTTTTAAGTCATTGAAGTTTTCAAAGGAAATACCACCCTCAAAGCCTTCCTTTAATTCTGAAACATCGTCTTTAAATCTTCTTAATGAGGAAATACTTAAGTTTTCAGTAATTTGTTTACCGTCTCTTATAATTCTTGCTTTTGCTTTTCTAGTAATTACTCCGTCTCTGATAATTACACCAGCAATATTTCCAACTTTGCTTGATTTAAATATTTCACGTACTTCAGCAGAACCAAGTCTTACTTCTTCATAAATTGGTTTTAATTTACCTTTCAAAGCTTTTTCAATGTCTTCAATTGCTTGATAAATAATTGAGTAGTAACGAATTTCTACCCCTTCACGATCGGCCATTTCTCTCGCACCAGATTCTGCTCTTACGTTAAATCCGATAATGATTGCTTCTGAAGCAATTGCTAAATCAACATCACTATTTACTATCGCACCAACTCCACGATGTATTACTCGAAGTTGAACATCTTCACCTACTTCAAGTTTTACTAATGAATCTTCTAACGCTTCAACAGAACCAGATACGTCACCTTTAATAATTAAACGAAGCTCTTGAGTTTCACCCTTCTTCATGGTGTCTAACACGTCTTCTAAAGTTGTGCGTTTCTTGCTGCGAGCAAGTAGTGCATTTCTTTCACGAGCAGATCTTGCTTGAGCAATTTGTCTTGCAACTCGATCTTCTTCAACAACAATAAATGTGTCGCCAGCACTTGGCACACTTGTTAAACCTAAAACTTGAACTGGAAATGATGGACCAGCATCTTCAACACTATGTCCAGCATCATCTAACATTGCGCGAACTCTGCCGTGCGCATCTCCCACAACTATGGAATCTCCAGCTTTTAATGTTCCTCTTTGAACTAAAACTGTGGCAACTGGTCCTCTACCTTTATCAAGATGAGCTTCAATTGCCACACCTTGTGCTTGTTGAGTTTCACTAGCTTTTAGATCAATTGCTGCATCTGCAGTAAGAATTATAGATTCTAAAAGATTTTCAATTCCAACTCCAGATTTTGCAGAAACATCAACAAACATTGATTGACCACCATATTCTTCTGGAAGTAATCCGTATTCAGAAAGTTGTCCACGTACTTTATTCGGATCTGCACCTTCTTTATCAATTTTGTTTACAGCTACCACAATTGGAACTTCGGCAGCTTGAGCATGATTTAGTGCTTCAATTGTTTGTGGTTTGACCCCATCATCTGCTGCAACTACTAAAACTGCAATATCTGTAACTTTGGCACCGCGTGCACGCATAGCTGTGAATGCTTCGTGACCTGGGGTATCAATGAAGGTGATTTTTCTATCTTCTCCACCAACGTTTGCAGAAATTTGATAAGCACCAATATGTTGAGTGATTCCACCAGCTTCGCCACCTGCCACATTTGTATTTCTAATGGTGTCAAGTAACAAAGTTTTACCATGATCAACGTGACCCATAATCGTTACAACTGGAGGTCTAACAACTAATTCACCTTCATTTTCTCCAAATGAAACATCAAAGGAATTTAATAATTCTCTATCTTCATCTTCAGGTGAAACAACTTGAATATCAAAATTTAATTCCACACCTAAGACTTGCAATGTTTCATCAGGAAGTGATTGTGTTGCGGTGGCCATTTCTCCTAAATGAAATAGTGCGGTTACTAAACTTGCAGGATTTGCACCAATCTTTTCTCCCAAATCCATTAAAGAAGATCCTCTACTTAAACGAATTGTTCTGCCATCACCTTTTGGTAATTGCACACCACCAAGTTGTGGTGCTTCCATAAATTCTTCAAACTCTTGCCTTTTTTCGCGTTTTGATTTAGAACGTTTTTTTCCAGTGTTTTGTTTTCCAAAAGCACCCGCTGCATTTCCTCTTCCAGTTCTTTGTCCAGGTCTTGCACCACCTGGAGCAGAAGTTGGAAATGCTGGACGATTGCGATCAAAACCACCAGGACCACGATTTGGTCCACCAGTTTTATTTCTATCAAAATTTGTTGGCGCACCTGTTCTATTTGGTCCACCAGGTCTTTGATTACCAAAATTTCCTGGACCACGATTTGGTCCACCAGGTCTAGGAGCTCCAGGTCTTGGTGCAAAATTTCCTGGACCACGATTTGGTCCACCAGGTCTAGGTCCGCCAGGACGAGACATTGGTCTTGGCATTGAACCTGGATTATTTGGTCTTGGTCCACCAGTTGTACCAAATGGATTATTTCCAGGTCTTGGCATTGCAGGTCTTGGAGCATTTGGTGTTGAAGTTCCAAACGGATTATTTCCTGGTCTTGGAGTTTGTGGACGTGGAGTTTGTGGAGTTTCAGTTTTATTTACAAAAGATTGCGGAGTTACATTTTCAGTTATTGGTTTTGTTTCTTCAACTTTTTTTACAGGTGCTTCTTTTTTAACTTTTACTTCTTTGGCAGGCAATGCTGCTTTTAATCTATTTGCAACTGGAAGTTCAATTGTGGAAGAAGCAGAACGAACAAATTCACCCATTTCTTGCAATTTTGCAAGAACAACTTTGCTTTCGTAACCGAGCTCTTGTGCTAGCTCATATACACGAATCTTGGACAACTGTTCTCCTGTCTTATTTAAGGACAGGTTTATCCAATCCTTAAATCACTAAAAATAAAGCCTTCATCTTGAAGTGCTCATTTAGTGCTCATTGTGTTTTCTCCGTTAGGGAGTAGTAGTGATAAAGATAAGAGTACTTCACTTCTCAACTTTTATTTAATCCAAGTGGCTAAAAGTTGGATTTGATGAGGATTTATTCAGTTTTGTACTGAATTTAGACCTAATAATTCGGCCTGGCGGGCAAGATCAGGGTGCTGCTTAACCAATTCTTCAAATTTTCCTGAACCAGCTAAGTTCCCATCTTTAAGGAACAAAACCAAGTCACTATGCATTACAGTGCTTAATCTATGTGCAATAGAAATTATTGTTACT